>ERZ779913.511-NODE-511-length-14361-cov-2.72152_pt1 | contig 14361 bp, 8 predicted proteins | sample MGYA00511547_ERZ779913 | MGnify/ENA primary metagenome ERZ779913 (study PRJEB29588, sample SAMEA2149539) | human gut metagenome | biome: human gut; feature: human-associated habitat; material: faeces | place: Denmark | collected 2008/2010 ...
GAAAGTCGGGGCGTTGTCATAAAAAAAGAGGGTATGCATTTTGACACACCCTCTTGTTCTAAACGCACTTGCGTTTCAAGTAAAACGCCCTTACGTTTCAGATGAAACGCAAAGGCGTTTTTTTATATGTGGTTGTGTAATTTTTAAATATTTATCAATCAGTCGGTTATGATTTTGTATCAGAATCGGCACCGTATGTCGATGCCCACTTGTACGGGACGTCCCTTTTGGGCAAAGCCTCGGCTCATGGTTTCGAAGTAGAACGCTTGGTAATCCTTGTTCAGGGCGTTGTTCACCCAGATACCGATTTGCCCGTTTCCTTTGTTCAGGCTGAGGCGTCCGTTCAGTGTGCCGTAGAGGGCCTGGCTGGCGTTGTTCTGCTCTGTCCAGTAGATACGTCCTGCTGCCCGGTAGTTGGCATCGAGGGTGATGTTGTCCAGAATGGCATTCTTACGGAACGGGAAGATGTACTGTCCGCCTACGGTAAAGGTATGCTTGGGTACGAACGGTACATAATTGCCGTTGTAGTTTTCCGTTTCGCTCACCACATAGTCGGTAAAAGTGGCATAAGTATAACCGTAGTTTCCGTTCAGGCTGAACTGGTCGGTGAGCTGGGCACGCAGGCTGGCTTCGGCTCCCAGACTCCGGCTCTTACCGGCATTGACGGTAATGCGTCCCAGTCCGCTTTCGGCGAAGCGTGACAGCTGCTGGTCGCGGGTATCCATGTAGAAGGCAGAAAGGTCGGCCTGCAGTTTGCCGTTCAGCAGGGTGAGGTGCGAACCGATTTCGTAGTTCCAGGAATATTCCGGCTTGTAGAGAGTGGCAGCCTTCACGTCGGTTTGAGGAGCCTGGGCCATGCTGTTCAGCATATTTGCAATCATCTGCTTCTTGTCCTCGCTCAGCATGGGCACGTTATTGACGATAGGAATCGTTACATCGGCCACATCTTTCATCATGCTGGCCTGCATGTCGTTTTGCAGCAGGTCGGAGAACATCTGGATGTTGTATCCTCCCGAGCGGTAACCTTTGCTCACGCTGGCATAAATGTTGTTGCGTGAATCAAAGTTGTATTGCAGGGCAAACTTGGGCAACAGCTGGATGTAGTCGTGCGACAGCTTTCCGTTGTAATTGTTGTTCACATTGAAATCTTGTGCCGGTACCATCGGAATGACTTTGTTGCCAGGAGTCAGTGTGCCGCTCAGTGAGTAGGTATGGGTAAACTGGCAACCGCTGTAATAATTTAGCTTCAGGCTTTCGTAGTCCATGCGGAGACCGGCGGTCAGTGAAAGTCCTTCCAGACCGAAGAGGTCGTTGAAAGTGGATTGATGGAACACGGCTGCATTCAGGATAGGCGTGCCGAACTGTCCCGGAATGACCAGCTGTTCGCCGTTGATGACGTCATTGAAAGTCATTTTCATGGTCATCGGACCGGCCGATATGGTCGGCATGTATTTGTTGGCGTTGGTGTTGATGGTGCTGTTCAGCCAGTTGACTCCGTCTTTCTGGAAAGTGACAGGTGCTTCCGTATCCAGCCATTGGTAGAAACCGCTCACTCCGGTGGTCCACTGCCAGCGGCGTCCGGGTTTGGATTTCAGGACAATTTCCTCGCTCAGGGTCTTGGAGTTCTGTTTCTGCATCATGGTATAGATGTTCTGTTCCGTGAAGTCCTGGTCCAGGTCCATGTGGTCGCGCAGGTACTGGAATCCCGTCACACTGCTCAGAATGAAGTTGTCGGCCTGATATTCTAAGTTCAATCCACTGTTCAGCAGGTTGCGCTTGTAGCCGCAGGCGTTGTCGTAGGAGATGCGTCCGATGTATTGCGCACGGTCTTCCTCGCCGCTTACCTTTCCGGTGTATTCATACGGATAGCCACCTTGGTTGGTGTATTCGTAGTTCACGGTGAAGTCGAGTTTCAGATTATCGGTGGGCAGGTAGATGGCACGGATACGTCCGCCGAATTCATTGTCCGTATCAATGCGTTTGCCGTTGAAGTCATTCTTGAAGAATCCGCCTTTGTGGTCGTAGAACATCCCTACACTGAAAGCAAACTGGCTGGAGATGCGGTGGTAGTGGGTGAGCGACGCATTGTAGTTGTTGTAAGTGGCTGCGCCCAGACGAAGGTCTGTGCCCTGATAGGTGAAAGGCGACTTGGTGAACACACGGATGAGTCCGCCCATGGTGTTGCGTCCGTAGAGGGTACCCTGCGGTCCGCGCATGACGTCGATACGCTCGATGTCCGAGTAGTTGAAGTCGAAAGCCGACTTATCGATGAAAGGAATGTTATCGACATAGAGACCTACTGCCGGCGTATTGATACGAGAACCGATACCGCGGATATAGACGGAAGTGGTCAGTTTGGAACCGTAGTCAGGAATGAACAGGTTCGGAACCAGAGCCGACAGGGATTTTACGGAAGTGACCGAGTTGTTGCGCAAGGCACTTTGTGAAAACGAGGTGGACGAAGCGGCCTGCTGGCGCAGACGGTTGTTTTCCTTCGGCGTGGCAATGACGACTACTTCTTCAATGTCGATGACCTTGGTCGTATCTTTAGGCAAGGCATCTACAGGAGAAGTTCCGGCCCATACACAGGGTGCTGAGACGGCCCATAGAAAAGCGATAGCGGTATTTTTTTTCATTCTGCTGTAATATAGTTTAGTTAACGGGTGCAAAGTAACGCCAATTTGTCGGGACGGGCAATCCTAATAAATGAGGATTTTGCTAATTTTGTGTATCATAAAAAGAAGGTACATATAAATAAGGTATAAGATATGAGAAGAATTTTAAGTTTGGCGGCGATGTGTGTATTTGCACTTGGCGTCTGGGCACAGGAAACTGTGGCTGTCAATACGGGCAATTTGGTATCGCCTGAAGTAAAGAACCAGACCGTGACTTTCCGTTTGTGGGCCCCGAATGCGAAAGAAGTTTGTGTGGAGGCCGATTTCTTTGAAAAGCAACGTCAGCAGACTCCGTTGGGCGAAATGGAAGTAGCTGGCAGAATCCCGATGCAGAAAGATGCGAACGGGGTGTGGTCGTATACCACTTCCATGCCGAATCCTGAGTTGCACACCTATTGTTACTATGTAGACGGCATGCGTATGCTCGATCCCAACAACGTATACATGCTGCGTGACATTGCTACTTATACCAACTATTTCCTGGTCGATGGGGATTTGTCGCAGAATTATCTGGTGCGCGAAGTACCTCATGGCACCGTAGCAAAGGTGTGGTATCCGAGTCCTACACTGGGAATGGAACGCCGTCGGATGACGGTCTATACGCCGGCAGGCTATGAAGACAGCAAAGGAAGTTATCCGGTGCTGTATCTGTTGCACGGAGCCGGTGGAGACGAGAACGCCTGGAGTGAACTGGGACGTGCCGTGCAGATTTTAGACAACCTGATTGCGCAGGGAAAGGCTCAGCCGATGATTGTGGTGATGCCGAATGGAAACGGCGCTCAGGAAGCTGTGCCCGGAGAATATCCGAACAGCATGTACAAGCCTTCGTTTATGAATTCAAAGACCATGGAAGGTTCGTTTGAAAAAGCCTTCCCGGATATCATGAACTATGTGGAAAGTCATTACCGTACGGTGAACGACAAGGCACACCGGGCCATTGCCGGATTGTCAATGGGTGGATTCCATTCGTTGTATATCTCAGCCAATTATCCGGATAAGTTCGGTTACGTGGGGTTGTTCTCTGCCGCCATCAACCGGCAGGCAAAGGGTGAGAACGCATCTATTTATGAGAACCTGGAAGAAAAACTGGCTACTCAATTTGCAAAAGCTCCCAATTTGTATTTCATTGCCATCGGGAACAAGGATTTCCTATATCAGGACAACGTGAAATACCGTCAGTTGCTCGACAAGCATGGATACAAGTACGAGTATATGGAACCCGACGGCGGTCATGAATGGCGTAACTGGCGGAAATACTTGAATCACCTGCTTCCGGAATTGTTCAAGTGATTCACACCTGATCGGCTTCTACGTATCCGTGCATGACCGCATAGATGGCCAGGCCGGATACGGATTTGATACCTAATTTTTCGGTGATGTTTTTCCGGTGGGAGATCACCGTAGTCAGACTGATGTGCAGCTTGTCGGCAATTTCCTTGTTGATGAGTCCCTTGGTCACCAGTCGGAGCACCTCTATCTCACGGGCTGTCAGCTCATGCTCCGTATCGGCCGGTGTGGCAGGTACGGGATGATGCGTCAGCTCGTGTCCTTTTTTCCGGGTCATCATGATGGTTTTCACCAGCTGCTCCTGTGGCAGGAGAATGTTGAGGCTGGGAATTCCCGTCAGCAGCGTCGGCTCACCGGCAGAAAGGACGATGCATTTGGGCCTCCGTTCCAAAAAGAAGGCCGTATGCTCAAAATAGACTTGAGCCGACACGAAATAATGGGCATACATATCCGGCGTGTCGTCGATGAGTTGCTCGAAAGACGAGAACGTGCGGATGACTGCTTCGGGAATCAGCTCTTCCAAAATGGTGCGTAGTCCGAGAGCGGTCAGCGTATTGGGTTCAATAATGGCTATTTCCGGCTGGTGCATAATGGGGAAAGTTAACGGTTCAGGTAATGGGCCACAGCTTCCGCGCAACGTTCTCCGTCGATACCGGCTGAAACAATTCCTCCGGCATAGCCGGCTCCTTCTCCGCAAGGGAACAATCCTTCCACGGTGAGGTGTTGCAGGGTATCTTTGTCACGTACGATGCGTACGGGCGAAGAGGTACGGGTTTCTACGGCAATCATGACGGCTTCGTTGGTGAGGAAACCGCGGGAACTTTTGCCGAAAAGCTGGAAACCTTTGCTCAGGCGTTCGCTCAGGAAAGGCGGCATCCAGAAATGAAGGGGAGAGGATACCAGTCCCGGGCTGTAAGAGGTTACAGGCAAGTCATAACTCAGTTTTTTCTGGGTAAAGTCGGCCATACGCTGTGCGGGAGCCGTCTGTCGCATGTTGCCTTGTTGCCAGCAGACTTGTTCCAGTTTTTCCTGGAAACGCATCATGGCCAGCGTATGTACGGTTCCTTCCGGCAGTTTTCCGTCGCGGAGTATCAGTTCTTCGGTGAGCGATTCATTGGAGTGGGGAAGCGGGTCTGCCTGCAATTGTATCTCGGGTCGCAGCAAGTCTTCCGGATGGGTCTCGACCACCATACCGGAGTTGCTCCATTTGGTACCGCGGTTGCTCGGGCTCATCCCGTTCACCACTAACTGGTGGGGGCCACTGGCTGCCGGGACGACGAAACCTCCCGGGCACATGCAGAAGCTGTAGACTCCTCGTCCGTCTACCTGTTGTACGAAGCTGTATTCGGCAGCGGGCAGGTATTTCCCCCGTCCGTTCTTGTTATGATATTGTATCTGGTCAATCAGCATGGAGGGATGTTCCAGTCGCACGCCGATGGCAATTCCTTTGGTCTCCAGTTGCACACCGTGAGCATACAACCAGCGGTACACATCCCTGGCAGAATGTCCCGTAGCCAAAATCACCGGTCCTAAGAAAGTCTTTCCATCATGAGTCTCAATGCCTTTCACTTTCTGCCCTTCAATCAGTAGCGCGTCCATGCGGGTCTGGAAGTGGACTTCTCCGCCACAGGCCAGGATGGTGTTTCGCATGTTTTCAATGACTCTGGGCAGTTTGTCGGTTCCGATGTGCGGATGTGCATCCGACAGGATGGTCGGACTGGCTCCGTGCTGGCAGAACACATTCAAGATTTTTTCTACACTGCCCCGTTTCTTGCTGCGGGTATAGAGTTTCCCGTCGGAGTAGGCTCCTGCTCCTCCTTCTCCAAAACTGTAGTTGGATTCAGCGTCCACTTTGTGTTCCCGGCTGATGCGGGCCAGATCTTCCTTGCGTTCACGTACATTCTTGCCGCGTTCCACCACGATGGGGCGCAATCCTAATTCTATCAGTTTCAGGGCGGCGAACAAGCCTCCGGGGCCTGCGCCTACCACAATGACAGCCGGACGTCCTTCTACATTGGGATAGTTGGTACGTTCAAATTCTTCTTCCGAAGGCGTTTCGTTGACGAAAACACGGACGGTCAGATTGATGTAAATGGTACGCTGGCGGGCATCGATGCTGCGTTTCAGTGTACGGATGGCATTGATGGTACGGAGATCCAGCCCTTTTTCCCGGCTGATATATTGTTTGAGCGACTGCTCGCTGGCTGCCTGTTCGGGCAGAATACGGAGTTGATATTCGTGCGTCATATTACTTGTAACTTTTTTGCAAAGATAGGGCTTCTGTTTGGTTTCTCCAATCGCTTTAGAGGCCTGAATCTTATATAGATTTAAAGATTGTGATAAAAAGTATTGTAAAATTATCTACATTTGTGGTCAATTTCTCTCAACTTTTGTAGGTGATAAAGTGTTAATATGTACGACTGTTGAATTTTATTAAATAACATTATGATGAAATGTAAGGTAAAAAGAATGTACCCATTATGGGGATTTTTGTTGTCATTCCCCTTATGGAATGTATCGTGTGTAGATAACAAGTATGATCTCGACAAGGACATTGACCTGACAATTAATGTGGGGGGAGAGCATCTTGCAGTTCCTGTAGGAAGTACTGATACGGCTTTCCTGAGTAAAATCATTGAAGTGGAAGAAGGGGATATCTTGCAGCCGGATGCGGCTACGCATATATACCATCTGACAAAGCAGGATGATATTAATGTCAATCCTACTACAGTAAATAAGGTGATGATTACGGGGGCCGAAACGGATTTGTCGCAGCCAATTGTAGAGAATTTTGTGGTAGGTCATACTTCCTCTGTTACCGCAAATATAAAAATCTCTAATACATTAACAGCTACTGCGGATGAGATTGATGAAGCATTGAAAGAATTAGGTTCACTGAGTACCAATACTCCAGCCATTCTGAATTTGACTTTTGATTTGGAAGGAAACGGGTTGACTTATAGTAAAGTAGAAGCTAAAGAATTGGTTATTCAACTTCCTACCTTTTTGACCTTCAAAAAAGGAGAAGTTGAAGCCGGAAATAAGTTAACGCTGAATGGAGCTTTGACGCCTAAACAGTTGGACGTAGTCGGTTATAAATTTGGTGAAAAGGCAGGTGAAGGACTTGAACCGGATGAAAATAGAAGCTTGACTATTGAGGGAGATGTGGCAATGAATGGAGATGTTGTCACTTCTGGAATTAGTGGTTCGGGAGATTTGTCGCTGACTTTGCATGTGACGTTAAGTGAAATGGCTACCGATCGTGTGACTGGAGTTATCCAGCCGAATATAGAAGCGGAAACCACAAAGATAGAATTCAATGATTTGCCTGATTTCTTGCAGGATGAGGAAACTCGTCTGGATATTACCAATCCGGTGATTGTGTTGAGAGCAATCAATCCATTGGAAACCCCGGTAGAAATTGATGCAGTACTGACACCGAAGAAAAACAATGCTACGATTGAAGGACATGAAGTCCAAATCGGTGCCGGTTATGGTAAAACGGCGGTTACTTTGAATCCGGGTGAGAATGTCATTGCCCTTTCACGTATTGAAACAAGTTCAGTAGCAGGGATGACAAGTAATGTGGTTGTTTCCGACATAAATAATGTGCTGGAAATTATTCCGGATGACATCGATGTTTCTTTGAAGCCGGCTGTGACAAACCCCAACTACTATGGCGTGGAACTGGGACAGGACTATCAGTTGACAGCCAGTTACGATGTAGATGTACCGTTGAGCTTTGAAAAGGGTCTGAACATTGTGTACAGCGATTCTATCAAGGACCTGAATAAAGATTTGAAAGACTTGGACAAGATTACGTTGAAGAAAGCCAATATCGTATTGACGGTAGACAATGCCATTCCATTGGGCTTGCAGTTGAAAGCTGAAAATGTACAGATTAAAGATGTATATGGCCGTGAACTGACAGGCGTAGAGAAAACAATTGAGGAAGGCAAGGAATATATTACGGAAAGTGGGGATGGAGAAACACCTGCTACCAGTGAAATTGTCTTGAGTTTGACCACAGCCGACGATCCCGGATTCTTGTCGAAGATTGACAAAATCTGTTTTAAGATTACTGCAGCGACGGGTGCAACCACTGGAGTTCCTTTGAAAGATACGCAGTGGGTGAAAGTGACAAGTGTGAAATTGTCAGTCCCGGGTGGTGTGAATGTGGATTTGAACTAATAATGAACGAGAAAAAATAAAACAGATGAAGAAAAATATTTTATATACGATATTGTCCGGATTTGCGGCTTTTGTATGTGTAAGTGAAGCAGTGGCACAGCCTCAGATTAATCGTTCCGCTTATTTCTTGGAGGGAGCTACTTATCGCCACGAACTGAATCCGGCATTTATGGGAGAAAGAGGATATGTAGGTTTTCCGGGACTGGGCAATCTGTCAGTAGGCGCCCAAGGTACGGCAGGGGTCGGTGATTTCCTGTTCGTAAAACCAAATGGCGACCTGATGACCTTTATGCACGGAGATGTAAGTCGTCAGGATTTCCTGAACGGACTGCCTAACCGTATTAAAATGGGTTTTAATGTGAACGAGAACATCCTGTCTACCGGCTTTTATGCATGGGGTGGTTTCAATACTTTCGGACTTTCCATTAAAAGTAATACCAATTTGTCTGCTCCTGACCAGTTGTTTAAGTTCATGAAGAACGGAGTGGATGCACCGGAAGGTACTCATTACAGTGTGAATGATTTGAGCATTGTGTCTACCAATTATGCGGAAATTGCCTTTGGACATGCCCGTCAGATTAACGAGCAATGGACAGTGGGTGCGAAAATGAAATTCCTGGTTGGGTTGGCAAAAGCCACGGTGAAGATTGACCGTCTGGACATTGACGCTACTCCAGATGCCTGGAAAATCACTCCGTCGGGTGCACAGGCTTATCTTTCTGCCAAAGGATTGATTGCACCGACACGTGGTGAAACAGGTCGCTACGATGAAAGTGATTATGTGCTCGATGACAATGGAAACCGTACGAACCAGTTGAAACCGGGAGCGAAAGACTTGCTTTCATATGATGACTTGGATTTCGACACCAAAAAGATGGGTCCTACCGGATTTGGTCTGGCTTTTGATTTTGGTGCTACCTATCGTTTGAATGATGACTGGACCTTCTCGGCAGCCGTATTGGACTTAGGATATATTCGTTGGAAAAATACCTTGAAGGCTACCATGAACAACAGCTTTGAGTTCGATGGTTTCAACGAAATTCCGGTGAAATCAGACTTGGGCGACAACGATCCGAATTCTATCGATAACCAGGCCGACCGTGTAGTAGATGATTTGGAACAGATGGCGAAGTTCACGAAGGAAGGGGAAGGCTTGAAACGTACCACAGCCTTGGCTGCCACTTTGAACTTGGGTGCACAATATACCTTACCGGCTTATGACCGCTTGAAGTTCGGTCTTTTGTCTTCTACTCGTTTCCAGGGACGTCACTCTTGGACAGAAGCACGTATTTCTGCCAATGTCTCTCCTTTGACTTGGTTTGAAGCTTCTTTGAACTATGCACTTTCTAATTTCGGTTCCAGCACGGGACTGATGCTGAATTTCCACCCGAGAGGTTTCAACTTCTTTGTGGCAGCCGATGTGCCAATGGGAAAATATACGCCGAAATATTGCATTCCCATCAACCGTTTCTCAGCCAACGTGAATTTGGGTATCAATTTCACATTCGGTCCGAAACATAAGACCAAATACCATTGTGTAGAAGTACAGTCATTATAATTGAAAATTAAAAAGTAGATATGAGAAAATTAGTATATATGTGTTTGCTGGGTATGCTGCCTTTTAGTGCGATGGCAAGTGATATCAAGTACACCCGTCCGGCATTGACTTTGAAGAATGATACACTGACCATGGAATTTTCTATGGATGTAGCCGATGTACGTGTAAATAGTGAACAGACTTATGCCTTTACGCCGGTGCTTCGTGAAGGAAAAAATTATTATGCCATGCCTCCGGTCATTGTGACAGGAAAGAATGGAGATTACAAGATGCGTCGTTCGGAGCGTAAGATGGCCCGTCGTTTCGGATACGATAATCCGTATGTGGTGATTCACGGACGTCAGGATAACCGGGAAGATGTGGTGCGCTACAAAGCTGCCGTACCTTATCAGCCGTGGATGGACCATGCTTCCATGATTCTGTTGCAGGAAGGAAAGGAATGCTGCGAAGTAGATTTGCTCAATATCAAGGTGATTGAACCGGATATGGCGGTCAAGACTCCCGCCTTGCCGACAGAATTTGAGGTTTGTGAACCTTGCAAGGAGATGGTTTCATTGCTGACTCCGAAAGAAGAACCGTTGAAGGTACGTTCAGAACAAAGCACTTTGTACATTGAATTCCCGGTAGGAAAGACAGTCTTCGATGCGGATTATAAGAACAACCGGAGTGAGTTGCAGAAACTGAAAGAAATTTTGGAGCCGTTGGAAGATGGTGACCTGGTGACTTTCAAGTCCATCAATGTGTGCGGTTATTCTTCACCGGATGGCTCAGTCCGTACCAACGACAGAGTGGCATCCCAGCGTGCGGAATCTTTCGCCTTGAACCTGAAAGGCGGATATAAATTTCCGCAGGAAGTGCTGCATGTGACTTCTGCCGGAGAAGATTGGGACAGCCTGGTGAAAATGCTGGAAGAAGACAAACCTGCGTATGCAGATAAAGCTTTGGCAGTCATTCAGAAATATGACAATCTGGATGTGCGTGAGGCTCGTCTGAAAACGACTTTGGGTACAGCTACTTACCGTACCATGATGAATCAGTATTATCCTCGCTTGCGTCGCTTGAGTGTATCGGTAGACTATGAGGTGAGAGAGGTGCTGAACTCTGAAGCAGCCCGTTTGATTTATACGAATCCTAAACTGCTGAGCTTGCAGGAGATGTATCGGGTGGCAGCGATGTACCAGCCGGGTACGAAGGAATATAAGGAAGTCTATGAAATTGCAGCCAATACGTATCCTGAAGATGTGATTGCCAATATCAATGCGGCTTCTGCCAACATCATCAGCGGAGATTTCAAGAAAGCTGCGTCTTACATGGACAAAGTGAAAGAAGATCCGCGTGCTTACAACAACTTGGGTGTGTTGGCTTGGTTGGCTGGCCATACCGAAGAAGCCAAGGGATGGTTCCAGAAAGCTGCAAGTGTAGAACCTGAAAAGGCCAATGCCAATCTGGAAAAGATGGTACCTTATGAAACTGCTCCGCAGAAGTAATTCGCTATCATTCGTTGGATATAAAAAAGACCCGTACTTTCATTGGTATGGGTTTTTTTATGCCCTGACGGGGGCAATGTGGGCAAAATATAAATCGCTGCATCGGTTCCTCTGAGCGATGGAATGCCAATGCAGCGATTCTGAATGATTTTCCGTTCTTTATTTCTGTACTTTCAAGGTAAATTTCTTGAAATAAACCTGTGTCTCCTGTCCGGATTTGTTGGTCAGACGGACATACTTCAAGGAAGCATCCGTCGGGATGGAGGCGGTGATTTCTGTCTTTTCGGCGGCCTGTGACAGAGAAACGGACTTCCACTCCTGACCGTTACTGCTTACCTCCAGCGTGAATTGCGAAGCGACTCCCGGAGTGCCTAAGTCCATGGTCAGCGCCTCGAAGCGTATCGGTTGGTCTACGGCAATCTGTAGCATGGCACCAGCCGGCCATTTGATGACCTCGTTAGACGGGGACACATTCACATACTGATGGCGGGCACGTACCACCTGAGTCTTCAGCTGAGGCACGTCGCTGGTCAGCGTGTAAGGATTGTATTCGGCCTTGGTTTCCAGGTGAGTATTGTACTGGGTATTATAGGCGTTGGTTACCTGCGTGTATACCTGGTTTAGGGTAGGGAGCAGGATGAGGCTTCCTACCTTCACTCCCGGCTGATACGGGTTCTGGTTTTCGGTCATATCCAGTTCGTACATCAGGGTTTGCAAAGCACGGGCGCGGTCGTAGTAGGTCATGAAGGCAGCATCTTTTTCATTCAGGGCTTTGACCATTTGCAGTACACACTGACCGTATTCGCCGAGCAGTTTGCCCTGTTTCAGCCAAGGATGCATTTCGTGGATGAGGGCCGGGTTCTCGTTGTCGGCTAAAAGTACATCGCAGGCCGTTTCCAGACGCATACATTCCCGAAGTACACTGTCGACCGCCTCAGGGGCATTCATATCCCGTGCCAGCGCTTTCAGCATCGGCTGTAGAGGGACACTCTCGTCACGACGGAAGCCATGTCCGTTCGCTCCCAAGTCCGAACAGTGTGTGGCAAAGGTTTCCAGATAGGCAGCTTTTTGGGGCAGCAGGTCCTGGATGGCGTGTTTCCACGACTGAATGCTGTCGTAGGTGTCCAGGTTCCAGGTGTAGTCGGCCACACTGTACAAGGATATTTTGGAAGATTCCGCGTGTTCCATCGGATTGGATACGAAACCGGACATTTCGTCCTGGATTCCCTTGGCATTGCCATATACCGGTCCCAACAGCAGATGGTCGCGCACATAGTCGTTCACCGGGAAGTTCCACCAGATGTAGGCTTTGCGCTGGATGAGCGGGTTAATCCAGTCCAGTGTCGGCTTGTCGATGCAGGCAATCACCCGGTCGCCGGTCCACATGATTTGGATGCTGGGGTTGAGCATCTTGCCCAACGTAGTCAGGTATCCGCCTTTCACGTCCGACCAGCTCTTGTTGTATTCCGTAGGACACATCACCAGAGGGGTCACGTCGTGTTTTTGTTGGATAAAGTGGGTATCGATGTAATTCAACAGTTCGGCCTGACGTACCGGGTCTGTACCGTCGCCCGAAATATCGTCGAAGAACACGGCAAAGGAACGTACGCCCAACTGGTACATGGCTTCAAATTTCTGAATCAGGGCATCGCGGTCGGCTTCCGTCCATTTGATGTCTTTTCCCGGATGGATGGCCCATACGAAGTTCACCTCGTTTCGGGCAGCCTGTTCGATGAGCGCATGAATCTGAGCCGCTTCCTTTTCCGGATAAGGCTTGCGCCAGTTGGGGGAGGAGTGATACGGGTCGTCTTTCGGACCGTAGATATAGGTATTCATTTTGTTTCGGCCGTAGAACGCCAGTTGGCGCATACGGGCTTCGTGGCTCCAGGGTGTTCCGTAGAAACCCTCTACTACCCCGCGGAAGGCAATGTCGGGATAGTCTTCAATGGTGCAGAGGCTCAAATCTCCCTGATGTACCATCTGTGCGAGGGTCTGCACGCCGTAGAAGGCACCTCGTTCGTCCGCACCGGCAATCACGATGCAGTGATCGTCTACCTCTATATAATAGCCTTCTTTGTGTGAAGGAATTTTTTTGGTATATTTCTTGACGGCTTTATCACCTTTCTTGCCAAGAATAATCTTGAATGCGGTTTTTTCCTGCTTGTTGGGCAGAAGCTGTTTCAGGGCCTCGGCGGCATGCGGACAGCTGCCTTCGGTCAGCACGAGCTGATAAGAGGACGGCACGGCCACGGTCTTTTCGTTTTTGCTCAGTTCAAACTCCTGCACTTTGGGTTGCAGCAGACTGGCATCGGTCTGGGCCAGCATAGGTGTGGCACCCCAGACCATACAGAATAAGGGAAATAGATAATGTTTCATGAATATTATTTAGGTGTTTAGGTAATAATGTTATTGCAAACATACATAAATTGAGGTGTCCTTACAAAAGGCCCTGTAAAAAATGTATCGGTTGTGGTGATTCTTAATAAGGCGAAAGAAACTTATCCGAACAATTCGCGGAAAGCTTCTTCCACTTTTCTGACCGGTACAAGTTCTATTTTGATTTTCTTGCGGTCGATGCCCGAAAGGTTATGCTTGGGAATCAGCATCCGCTGGAATCCTAATTTCTCGGCTTCGCTGATGCGTTGCTCGATGCGGTTGACCGGACGGATTTCGCCACTCAGCCCCACTTCGCCTGCCATACATACACCCGTTTCAATTTCCGCATCCATGTTGCTGGAAAGAATGGCGCTGATGACCGCTAAGTCGATAGCCGGGTCGTTGACCTTCAGTCCTCCGGCGATGTTCAGGAACACGTCTTTCTGTGCCAGTTTGAAACCGACCCGCTTTTCCAGTACCGCCAACAACATGTTCATGCGCCGGAGGTCGAAACCGGTGGCCGAACGCTGCGGCATACCGTAGGCAGCCGTGCTGACCAGGGCCTGTACCTCAATCAGGAAAGGACGTACCCCTTCCACGGCTCCGGCAATGGCTACCCCGCTCATCCCCTCATGGTCTTGGGTGAGCAGGAGTTCCGAAGGGTTGCTCACTTGCCGTAGTCCGTCCTGACGCATCTCGTAGATGCCCAGTTCGGCGGTACTTCCGAAGCGGTTCTTGATGCTGCGCAGGATGCGGTACATGTAGTGCTGGTCGCCCTCAAATTGCA
>ERZ779913.513-NODE-513-length-14355-cov-2.91769_pt1 | contig 14355 bp, 10 predicted proteins | sample MGYA00511547_ERZ779913 | MGnify/ENA primary metagenome ERZ779913 (study PRJEB29588, sample SAMEA2149539) | human gut metagenome | biome: human gut; feature: human-associated habitat; material: faeces | place: Denmark | collected 2008/2010 ...
ATGACAGCTGGCACCGTACAGCCGAAGCCTATGAGCATTGGTACTATGCTTCGTCCTGAAAGTCCTATCTTTCGAAGGAGCTTGTCCATGAAGAATGCAACCCTCGCTATGTATCCGCTGTCCTCCATGAGGGATAAGAAAAAGAACAGTGTCACGATAATCGGCAAAAAGCTTAATACGCTTCCGACACCCTGAAAGATGCCGTCTATTACCAGTCCGTGCAGCACCTCATTCACGCCTGCCGCTGTGAGTGCCTTATCCGTAAGTGCGGTCAGTGCTCCTATGCCCTGCTCCAAAAGCCACTGAAGACCTGCTCCGATTACGTTGAAGGTGAGATAAAATACAGCAAGCATTATCACTATAAAGCACGGTATTGCCGTGTATTTGCCTGTAAGAACACGGTCGATGCGCTCACTTCTGATACGCTCCCTGCTCTCCTTCGGTTTTACCACGGTGCTCTCGCATATTTTCTCAATAAATGTAAAGCGCATATCCGCAATTGCAGCGCTTCTGTCAAGGCCTCGCTCCTTCTCCATCTGGACAATCAGATGCTCTATTGCCTCTTTCTCATTCTCATCAAGATGAAGCTGCTCTAATATAAGTGCATCTCCCTCGATAATTTTGGTAGCAGCAAAGCGAATCGGAACTCCGGCGAGCTTTGCATGATCCTCAATCAGGTGGCTGACCGCGTGTATACATCTGTGCACGGCACCGCCAAAATCATTCTCATCACAGAAATCCTGTCTGCCCGGGCGCTCCTGGTACTTTGCAATGTGTATCGCATGGCGCACCAGCTCATCAACACCCTGATTCTTTGCGGCAGAAATCGGTACAACAGGCACTCCTAACAGTCCCTCGATTTTATTTACATCGATTGAGCCTGAGTTTGCCGTCACCTCATCCATCATATTGAGTGCGATAACCATTGGTATATCCATCTCAAGAAGCTGCATGGTCAGATACAGGTTTCTCTCGATATTTGTCGCATCTACGATATTTATTATGGCCTTTGGCTTGTTATCGAGCACAAAGTTTCTCGACACAATCTCCTCACTAGTATATGGGCTCATTGAGTAAATGCCCGGTAAATCTGTGATTGATGTATCCGGATGTTCTTTAATAGAGCCATCCTTTCTGTCCACCGTCACTCCCGGGAAATTGCCCACATGCTGGTTTGAGCCTGTAAGCTGGTTGAAAAGTGTTGTCTTGCCGCAGTTTTGGTTTCCCACAAGTGCGTATGTGAGCTTCTCACCATCCGGAAGTGGATTGCCACTGCCCTTCACATGGTATTTGCCCTCCTCACCAAGTCCGGGATGGGCTGTGTTGCTTATCTTTTTAGGGCCCTCATGCTTTCTTGAACGGCTGTCAATTAATTCTACCTCAATCTGTGCCGCATCATCAAGCCTCAATGTGAGCTCATAGCCGTGCACCTGAAGCTCCATCGGGTCTCCCATCGGTGCAAATTTGATAACTGTTACTTCGGCTTTTGGGATTACTCCCATATCCAGGAAATGCTGGCGCAGTGCGCCCTCACCGCCTACTGTAAGTATTCTGGCACTCTGTCCTATGCCAAGTTCTTTTAGTGTCATTTTATCGCTTCCTAGTGTATTTATTGATAATTTTTCTCAACTTATCACAAATATCTTACCACAAAGCGAGTGCCACTGCATTCATTTTTTTCATTTAATACATCTTTTGTACAATCCTCCACAAGGATATATCCATTGTCATGACGCACAATTGCTTCCGCGAGCGAAAGTCCTATGCCGATGCTGTCTGCCGGCTGTCCGCTGCCGCTGTAAAAACGCGTAAAAATATGCTTTTTGTCCTCATCACTTATTGTCTCTCCATCGTTTTGCACTGTTATCTCTGCATACATCTCATACCTGTAAAAGCCTATCTTTACCTCACTCTCTGCGTGCTCCACTGCATTTTTTACTATGTTTGTAATGGCCTCACACTGCCAGTATGCATCAGCATGTATACAGGCATCCTTATCAGAGCCTTCATCTATGGACAGCCTTATGTCTCTCAAATCGCAAAGTGCCATAACATTATCAGCTGCCTCAGACACAATTTCAGACAGCAGCGTATCCTTCTCATCAAACTCCACAACATCCGCTTCATGCCTTGAAAGCTTTAAGATAGCCTGCACCATATGCGATATATTATCCACATCACGCTTTGCCCTGCGCATTATCCTGTTTCTGTTTTCAGATGCCATATCAGGATTTCCTTCCAGATTTTCTAGATTTATCGAAAGTGATGTGAGCGGTGTCTTAAGCTGATGCGATATGTCAGAAAGCGCATCCTTTAGCAAAAGCTTGTCTGTCTTTGCATTTTCCGCAGACTCCCTCAAATAGATTGCTGTCTTGTAAAGCTCTCCCTTTAGTATAGAAATCTCTCCCTCTGTGCTATCTGCCATAACAAGTCTGTAGTCTCCCTGATTTATGCGGCGCAGATAATCCGCAACCTGTCTGACCTGTCTTTTAAAGCTAAATCTTATAAGCACAATGTAAAGGCAAAAGCCCCCTGCAAAAAGCACAACAAGAAACATGTCTAGCCAAAGCGCTCCTTTAAGCGCTTTTTCATTTGACAAAACCGCAGAATCCCTTTCCATATCAATGCCGTATTTTTTTAAGAGCGTCTCTGCGTTTTTTAAATTTGTATAATCGCTGCCTGAGCTGCTGTCATTTAGAATCGCGGCTATACTGCTATCTGATACATCGGGATATTTTTCATGAATAAGCGCACATAGCTTAGCCACTGTGATGTTATAGTTTTTTGTATACACCCTGTACTGAAAAAAGACGGTAAAAGCCATAACCGTCACACATATACATGTATATATTATTGCAAAATACACAAAATGTTTTCTGTTCTCTAAATTATATTTCTTCTTTCTCATGCTTTCCCCCGGGAACTGTCTCTGTCGACCGATACTGTTTAAAGAGCTTCATCTGAATCAACACGATACCCGATTCCCTTCACAGTCTTTATCACATCCTCACCAAGCTTTGCCCTAATGCGCTTCATATAGACAGTCACTGTATGGTCATAGACATCATTGCCTGTTGCCTCCCAGATGCAGTCAATCACGGCATTTCTGGACACAGCCTTGTCGTGATTGGTAAAAAGCAGATCAAGTATGCGGTTTTCAAGACTTGAAAGAGCAATCACCTGTCCAGCCCTTCTTGCCTCTTTTTTGTCCAAATCATAGCTTATGCTTCCTGCGTGTATGACAGATGAGCTGTCATCACTTTTCGTACGTAAAAATACGCGGTTTACCCTCGCCACAAGCTCTCTTACTGAAAAAGGCTTTGTGATGTAATCCTCCGCTCCAAGCTCAAGTCCCTTTACTATATCATTTTCCTCATCCCTTGCGGTAAGAAAAATCACCGGTGTTTTTTCTTTTTCCAGCCTTTCGCTGTAAAAATCAAAGCCGTTCCCATCCGGAAGCGACACATCAAGCAGCACAAGGCCGGGGTGCTCACTCAAAAGCGCCCCAGCCTCCTTTAAATTGCCTGCTGTCAAAAGCTCATATTCAGGTTCTGTAAAGGTATCACACAGTCCCTCTGTTATTCCTTTATTGTCCTCTATGAGAAGTATTTTTTTCATATCAGCTCCCGCATTTCCTACAGATTTTCATTTTTGATTGTCTCAATAATGTTATTGTGTCTAAGCTTCGTCATTGATAGTTTCATGATAGCATAAATCAGCATTATTACAACCACTATACACAATATAATTGCTTTATACGGCGGCTCATAAATGATTGCGTCATCCATCCTGTTCATCATAACACATAAGAGATAGCTTATTAAAATACCAAGCGGTACACCTATTACAAGTGCCTTTACAGATATAAATACACTCTCGAGCCTGACCATCCCAGCAAACTGCTTATCTGTCATTCCAATGCTTCTTAGTGTTGCAAACTCGCGGCTTCTAAGCTCCATTCCGGTGCTTAAGGTATTGATGATATTTGTGATTCCTATTAAGGCAATAACCACAATAAGTCCGTATGCAAATACTCCAAGCAGTGTAAAGAGAGACTTTTCATCGCGCATCTCCTTATCCAGATTGCTGACATAAAAACTAATCTGCGAATACTCAGTATTTCCTTCCGTCTCCTTTTCGAATGTATCCTGATATTCATCTGCATTTTCTGCAACCACATATGCCGAATATGACGCATGTCCCAGTTTAATCTCATTACCGTTCTTGCCGTCACCCCATAGGCTTTCAAAGCCTTTTTGGTTCATAAACAAAAGCGTGGTATTGCTATTGCCATTATAACCGATTGGTACCTTGTCTGTGACACCTGCAATAGTTACATCCACAGTCTTTCTGACTCCGTTATTTATTGTTTCCTCGTCAACGTATCCACTGTTATCCTCTGTGCCGCTTTCAGTATCACCTTCCACTGCATTATTATCATCTGTGCTGCTTTCAGTATCGCCTTCTGCTGCATTGTCATCAGAAGAAGCATCATCATAAACATTATAGCCACACTCGATTGTATCTCCTGCTTTATATTTGTACAGCTCCATCTCTTTTTTGACGTATTTTGAGCTATTCTCATTATACACATCAAATGTGCCTTTATTCACAAGAATTGCTCCTGCAGCTGCATTTTTTATGCCTGCGTCGGACGCATACTTATCATACGATTTGTCATCCAAAACTGTGATTAAAAACTCTTGTGAGACATCCTCACTGTCATCATAAAGCTGCCCGCAATACTCTCCATATTCCTTTGTATACTCCGGCTTACTGACATCGAAATCATAGCCTGCTCCAACCAGATAATCCTCAGCTCCTTCAATGCCACTCAAAAGCTTAGAGAGCTTTTCAATATCAAGGTCCTTTTTACATGACATATTTATTCCGATATTGTAATCTGTTGAAGCATATGACATCCCAACCCTGCTAAAGGCCATAGACATAAAGTATGATATCACAATAAAGGTTACTGAGCAGATGACAATAGATGTCACTGTGGTTCTGTACTTTTTATTGTTCCTCTTTATATTCTTATATGAGATAACGCCTCCGATACCCCAGATTCTGCCTATAATCGCCGGGGTCTTAAGCTTTGCTGACTTTATTTTAATCTCCTTTGTGTTTCTTATTGCTTCAAGCGGTGTGACCTTTGCCGCCCTTCTTGCACTGCCTGTTGCTGAGAAATAAATGGTTGCTATACTCATTATCACAGCAAGAATAAGTGCAGGCAGGGAAGTATGAAAGCTCAAAGCAAAGTTAAGCCAGCCTGCTGACAGCGCATTTACCACCTTGACAAGTATAAGCGATGCCAAAATACCACTCATGGTACCTACAGGAATACCAACCACTCCAAGCATTGCTGCCTCTGTCTTAACGCTGCTTTTTATCTGGCGCCTCGTAGCACCCACGCTTGCAAGCATGCCATACTGCCTGATTTTTTCAGTGATTGATATGTTGAAGCTGTTTTTGATACAGTACACTGATGTCAGTATGATTATCAAAGCCACAACAGCGGCCACTGTAAACAGTGCTTTAAATGAACCGTCAATCGGGAAAACGCACTCATAGCTTATAAGGTATCCATTCATATATATATCATATTTTGCATTTTCCATCTCTTTAAGAAACCTGTCACTCTCCTCAGCAGACATTTCAACAGATGATTTATTTGCTTTCTCAAACAGCTTTTCATCCACACCAATTATATCAGCAGTCACAGCATCCTTGTTTCTTAAAGCCTTTTTAGTGTATCTGCTATACACTGTGAGTGTAGTGTCAGCTTCGCTTGCCTCACTCTTTGTGCCGTTATCAATTGCTGCCAGTTCATCAGAGTATGTGACAAATGTATATCCGGCGGCACTATAGTCCTCCATTCCATAGCCCGGTCTTTCCATGATGCCTACCACCTTGTAGTGCTTTGTCACAGTATCGGTAAGTGTCTCTGCATCATGCTCATATGCGCAGTTTTCCGATATGACACCTTCGGTGTTTGAATCATATCTCTTTCCGATATCAAGTGTTATCTCATCTCCCACCTTTATGTCGATTCGTCCGTTTGTCTTTAAGTGCCTTGGAATGACTATCTCATCCTCATTTTTTGCCATGCGCCCCTCTATAAGTTTAAAGCAGCCTCTCTCAAAGCCGGCCTCATCTGTTGCCATGACATATGCATACGGCTTATCCTCATTCTTGCAGCCGTCTAGCTTTGCAAAGCCCATTCCCATTGTCTCAAATGTGCTTTCAATATTTCTGTTGTTTTTTAACTCTGAAAGCTCAGACATTTTCACATCCGAAAATTTCACATGAAAATCACCGTCTTTTTGCTTCTGGTATTCAATCATACTGTACTGAAAGCTTGACACAAGTGTGACAAGCGCCGACAAAAGCGCTGTTGCAAGAATTATTCCGACTATCGTGACAATAGTTCTTTTCCTGTTGAGCTTTAAGTTTTTTAATGTGAGTGTCTTCATCAAATTCATCTGATTTTACCATCCTCTATCATTATTGTGCGGTCAGCCGCCTTTGCAAGCTCCATATTGTGTGTAATCATAATGATTGTCTGGTTGAGCTCACGGTTTGAGGTCTTTAAGAGATGCATAATCTCGTTGCTGGCTTTGGTATCCAGGTTTCCGGTCGGCTCATCCGCTAGCACTATAGATGGTCTCGTAATCAGGGCTCTTCCTATAGATGTGCGCTGCTGCTGTCCACCTGAGAGCTCATTTGGCAGATGAGTACGTCTCTCTGTAAGTCCAAGGCGCAAAAGCATGTCATCCATCTGTGCTTTTTCCACCTTTCTTCCATCAAGCTCCATCGGAATTGCCATGTTTTCCTCCACATTTAATATAGGTATCAGATTATAAAACTGATAAATGATGCCTACCTGTCTTCTTCTGAATATGGCAAGCTCATCATCATTCATTGCAAAAATATCAGTGCCGTTTATATACACCTTTCCGCTTGTTGGCCTGTCAACACCTCCGAGCAGATGAAGCAGTGTGGATTTTCCGGAGCCGCTCGCCCCGACAATTGCCACAAACTCTCCCTTTTCCACGCTCAATGACACATCGTCCAAAGCCTTGACCTGATTTTCTCCGGCTCCGTATATTTTTGATAAGTGTTCTACTCTAAGCAGTTCCATTTAATTCTCCTTTTCTTCTCTATACATTTTTGAGTGCTGTGCGGTCTGTCCTTTAAAGTGCAGCCGCCCCGCGATACAAGTGTATAATACATTATGTAAAGTTACAGGTAGGTTACTTTTAAAAAATATTACAGCATAATATAAAAACTCCGGTCAGAACAAAAAGTTTTCTGTGCCGGAGCTTATATATTATATGTTTTATATCATATGTTTTATAATTATCTATGCCAATAATTATTTCTGCTTATATGAAGACAAAAAGTCTGCAAGCTTGCCTGTGGCATCCTTTAATATCTCTGTTCGAGGCAGATATACCACTCTGAAGTGATCCGGCTTATCCCAGTTGAAGCCGCCGCCGTGAATGATGAGTATCTTCTTCTCACGAAGCAGATCAAGTGCAAACTGTTCATCGTTTGTGATGTTGAACCTTGCAGTATCAATCTTTGGGAATATGTAAAATGCTGCCTTTGGCTTTACTGCCGAAATTCCCGGTATATCGTTTAATGCCTTGTAAACGTACTCTCTCTGCTCATAGATTCGTCCGCCCGGCACAATATACTCGCCTACACTCTGGTATCCGCCTAATGCTGTCTGCACTATCGACTGCGCCGGAACATTCGAGCAAAGACGCATGTTTGAGAGCATGTTGAGACCCTCGATATAGTCCTTTCCGAGCGCCTTGTTGCCGCTTAAAACCATCCATCCGATACGATAACCTGCTATCATATGTGACTTAGAAAGACCGCTGAAGGTCACACAGAAGAGGTCCGGTGCAAGCGACGCAATAGACACATGCTCATAGTCATCCATCACAAGCCTGTCATATATCTCATCCGAAAAAATCATGAGCTCGTGCTCTCTTGCCACATCAACTATCTGCTGCAGCACCTCCCTTGGATAGAGCGCTCCCGTAGGGTTATTAGGGTTTATTATTACGATTGCCTTTGTCTTGTCTGTAATCTTCTTTTTGATATCCTCTATGTCCGGATACCACTCTGACTGCTCATCACAGATATAGTGCACTGCCGTGCCTCCCGCAAGTGTAACGCAGGCTGTCCAAAGCGGATAGTCCGGTGCCGGCACCAGCACCTCATCACCATTGTCAAGAAGCGCTGACATGCTTAAGTTTATAAGCTCGCTGACTCCGTTTCCGGTGTAGATATCCTCAACCGTCACATTAGGAAGCTTTTTGAGCTGTGCATATTGCATGATTGCTTTTCTTGCAGAAAAAAGTCCCTTGGAGTTGGAATACCCCTCACAGTCCGTGAGCTGGCGAGACATATCATATATCACCTCATCAGGTGTCCTGAAGCCAAACGGCGCAGGATTTCCTATATTGAGCTTCAACACATTTGTGCCGTTTTCCTCCATGCGGGCCGCCTCATCCACCACCGGTCCTCTAACATCATAAAGCACATTATCTAATTTTCTGGATTTTCCAAATTCTCTCATCCTGACAATCTCCTTTTATTTTCGTAACATTTCCTGTATCCGTAATCATATCCTTCTAGCCTAAAAGCTCAAAAACAGCCTCAGCATCAAATACCACCTGCTTTACCTTATCAACCTCTATCTGATAAAGTGCATTTGCTGCCAGATGCTCTGCAGCCTGCTCGAGATCTCTTATGCCCGATGTGTTCTCGTGAAGCTTAATCACTGCATCAAGTCCGTCCTCTGTGAGAACGCACTCCTCCTCCTTCATTCCCATTCGCTCAAATACCTTGCGCAGGGCAAATCTCTGGAAGATGACCTTCTTCTCTTCATCGGTATAGTCCGGAATATCAATCACTGCAAAACGTGACATAAGCGGTGCAGAAATCTGGGATTTATCATTGGCTGTTGCAATCGGATATACTCCGACGGTCGGCACCATACACTCCATATAGTTGTCTGTAAAGCCCAGATTGTCAAGCAGTGTCAAAAGCACATCTGCCGGATTTCCGTTGCCGTTTTTGCTTGAGGCCTTGTCTAGCTCATTGATGATAAATACAAGATTTGACTCTCCCGCCTGTGAAAATGCCTCCATAATGATTCCCGGCTTTGCGTTTGAATAGATTCTTGAGCTTCCTGTGAGCTGCTCTGCATCATTTATGGAGCTCATATCGAGTGTGGTCCATGGAAGCTTGAGTATACGTGCAACAGCATATGCAATCTGTGACTTTCCGGTTCCTGCCGGTCCACAGAGCAGCAGTCCGTAGGCAGGGAGTGTATGAGTCCTGTTTATCTGGATAATGGTCTCAATGATTCTCTGCTTCACGCTCTCCATGCCATAGAGCTCCTCATCGAGTATGCGCCTTGCCTCCACAGGGTCAATTGCCTCAAAATAATTTCCCTTCCACTGGATATTCATCATGATGGAAAGTGCTCTCTGCGCATGGCGTCTCTCCTCAGGTGATACCTCGCTTGAACGCGCAACTGCCAGATTTCTTCTGGCCCACAGCAGTATATTGTCAGGCAGTGTACGGCCTGCACAGGTCATGAAATCTGTGATGCTCTGTATACTGGTGAGCTTCATGCTGTCGCCCTCTTCCTCGTAATCATCGAGGTCAGGTTCATCCTCAGGCATGGTGCTGGCAAAGAGCCTTTCCATCATATACTGCAGGAATCCGTCCTCTGCAGACAGCTTTGTGCCTCTGCCGAGAGCCACCTCCCTCACCCTGTATACTGCGTATCCGTCAGGTGTATTGGCTCCTGAAAGCTGTACTTTTATGTGATTTTCGCCAAGCCACTTAAAAAGGCTAACGAAGCGGGAATCAATACGCAGGATATCTGCACTGGTCCCCCCATCACCATCCTCAAATTCAAAGGATGTACGCTTTATCGGATTTGTAAACATACCTAGCGCATGATGCGCCCATTCCTTTTGCTTATTGTCTATCACAACAATCGGTTTATCGGCCGATGCCTTGGTCTCTGTCGAATGAAATGTCTCATATGTACACTCCGGATGCTCGTTTGCTACCGGTGTATCGCTAAAATCAAATACTGGCATTTTTATTCCTCTCTTTTCGTAATTGTATTCTTCATCATACCCTGTCAAAGGCTATGTCTTGTACCACCTCGCCCGCGATGATAAGTCCTGCCACTGATGGTACAAATGCAAGGCTTCCGGGAATATCCCTGCGCTCTGTGCACTTGTGTTCGGCACCAGGCGGGCAGATGCAGTTGCTTCTGCAGCTTATGGACATATCCTCTATCGGTCTTGTAGGCTTCTCCTCAGAGTATACCACCTTGAGCTTTTTCACGCCACGTTTTTTAAGCTCACGGCGCATGACCTTTGCAAGAGGACACATGCTGGTCTTATATATATCAGCCACCTTAAATGCACTTGCATCCAGCTTATTTCCCGCTCCCATACTGCTTATGATAGGGACATTTTTCTCCTGTGCCTTCATGACAAGCGCAATCTTTGCTGTGACCGTATCAACCGCGTCAACTATATAATCATACTCTTCAAACGGAAATTCATCAGCATTTTCCGGCAAAAAGAAGCACCTGTGTGTCACGACACTGACATCAGGATTAATATCATGAATCCTCTCCTCCATCACATCTGTCTTGTATTTTCCTATGGTCTTTCTGGTTGCGATTATCTGCCTGTTTAGGTTTGTAAGACACACCTTGTCATCATCGATAAGGTCAATCGCTCCCACGCCGCTTCTGACTAGTGCCTCGCAGACATATCCGCCCACTCCTCCTATTCCAAATACTGCGACTCTTGCGCCCTTTAGCCTATCCATCGCCTCTTTTCCAAGCAAAAGCTGTGTTCTTGAAAACTGATTTAACATTTATTTCTCCTTTTCATCCCTGACCACGCCGACACCGGCAGAAATCAGGAGTCTTACTGTATCCTTAAGCATGCTCCAGTCAGCCTTTGACAGATCATCGGCAGCCTTTATCATCTCAATGAGCTGCTTAAATGACATCTGGTCAAGGTTCTCAAAATTGGAGTCCGATGCTATTGAAAAAAGCACATTTACAAACTGCTTTCGCTGCGCCTCATCCATGCTGCCTATCCAGTTTCTGAGTGTCTTGTCAAGGCGCACACTGTTTTTGTCCAGCCCATCCGCCTTTATGATACTTCCGCCCATTATCTCCCAGGAAAAAGCATCATGTTGCAGCGGCCCCGAATTATGGCTTCTTACCACCTCATAATTGTCCACATGCTCAAGCAATAAGCCAACAATAGACGACTGTGGCAGAAATGTCTCTATTCTGTCAAAAATTCTTTTGTAGCCTGCTGTATATATCATCTTGTGATTGAAGCCCGGCCCGTCAAAATTAAACACCTTAATAATGACATCCTGCACCTCTTTATCCACATGCATGGCGGCAAACACTGCCAAATTTCCACCCTTTGAGTGTCCGCCTATCCACAGCTTTCTTGTATTGATGCTTTTATTGTTGATATTTTCATCATCTAAAGCTTTATCATTTATGGCTTTTTCATTTATGCCCCTATCATCATTGCATATATATGCTGCCACCTGCTTTAAATATTTTTTCGCCTTGTTCTGTCCGGGTGTCTCATCGAGATAGCTTAGATTAAAGTTTTCCTTCCAGCCGACAACGGAATGGTCTGTACCACTATAGGAAATGAAATATGTGCCGTCAGGCAGTTCTATCGTAACCGCAGAAAACTGCGACTCCTCTTTTTCACTAATATCGTATATATAATATCTCAAAATGCAGTCAGCATAGCGCCTTGAGTGCGCCAGCTTTTGAAGCAGCCTCGCGGAGTGGCGGAAAAGATTAGGCATCTGCTCAATCTCATCATCACTGTGGTCCGCGCAGTAAAGGCTTGAAAGCTGTTTTATCGTAAGGTATGACTTCTTTGCATCCGGCATATATGGCTTCATCTGCACATAAATAAGCTGTGAAAAAATCAGTCCGTCCACCTCATTTACATGCACCTCATCAAAGCCTATATCTCCACGCCAGTCAATATAATCCATGATATCTGCCATACAATGCCCTCCTGAAATATATCTGTCTTATTCATCATAGTGATCTAGGAAGCTGTGCTTTATGCCATCCTTTTTATATGCTACAACCGTAGCCAGATTTACATTCTCCACGCTCTTAAATATATTTGCCTCGACAAAAGGATTCACCTTTTTAAGATTAGCGATGAGCTGCTTTATCTCAACACGCTTTGAGCGGTTTTCCTCATTATTGCAGGTGGTACAGGTATCTGTAAACTTGCAGGCACACTGTATGAAATGCAGACCGTTGTAATCACGCCATGCCTTGATATCGTCCTCCCTGACCAGGTAAAGAGGCCTGATAAGCTCCATGCCCTCAAAGTTTGTGCTGTGAAGCTTAGGCATCATGGTCTGTACCTGTGCACCGTAGAGCATACCCATGAGTATCGTCTCAATAACATCATCATAGTGATGTCCGAGCGCAATTTTGTTGCAGCCCAGCTCCTTTGCAAATGCATACAGATGTCCTCTTCTCATCCTCGCACATAAATAGCATGGCGATTTTTCGATATCATATACAGCATCAAATATATCTGACTCAAAAATAGTGGCAGGGATGCCAAGGTTCCTGCAGTTTTCCTCTATGACATGCCTGTTTGCCTCATTGTAGCCCGGGTCCATGACGAGAAACTTCACATCAAAATCAAACTTATTGTGATGCTTAAGCTCCTGAAACAGCTTTGCCATGAGCATGGAATCCTTACCTCCCGAGATACACACTGCAATCTTATCCCCCGGTTTTACAAGCTCATAGGTATTTATCGCCTTTGTAAACTTGCGCCAGATGGATTTCTTAAATTTCTTTCTGATGCTTTGCTCCACATCTGCCTTTATATCGCGCTCTGCCACCTCATCCTCTTTCATGGCATCAAGCAGCCAGCTTATATAGCCTCCCTTTAAGCTTGCCGCATCAAAACCTTTTTCTGTGAGATACTCTGCCACATCCACACTCGTCTTACCACGGCTGCAGACTATGACAAGCTTCTTATCATGTGGCACCCTCTCATCTGACTCTATTTCCTCTGCCTGAATATTGAGTGCTCCCTTTATGGCACCGTGCGCCACCTCTTCCTCACTTCTTATATCTATTATCTGATAGCTGTTACTATCCAGCTTTTTAACTTCTTCTATACTAAGCTGCATTTTATTTCTCCTATACTATTTCCGCAATGACTTTATTTCCTGAAATATCCTGTACTCATAATATGCCGTCACCACAAGGATGAGCCCTATCATAATGAGGCTGTATACATCGCGGATTGCTATTCCAAACGCATCACACACGCATGGCACCAGAAGCCCCGCAGTAAAAACAAGCTTTACAAACGTCAAAAGCCTGAGTGAATACTTTCTGATATTGCCCACACACAGCTCCGCTGCTATGTGATTGAGCTTTTCCGGATAATGCTGCAGCCATGTGATTGCAATGTATACAAGCAAAAGCACAAGTATATTGGCCACAAACTTAAATACCTGTATGTGATAGCACACTCCATAATAAATCTGTAAGCCTATATACGCAAGAGCTAAAATAGCATCTATTGCCTCAAGCACCGCCGAAGCAAAGGTCATATCTCTTTTTCTCATATAAATCTACTACCTTTCATTAACACCTTAAACACGTAAAAATAAGGTAAAACGATATTGTTTCTCTTTAAACTATCTAATTTTATCATATTATGGACTATCTTTCTAGAAAAATTGTGATATAATAATCAGGTTAAAGGAATTTTATTTAAAAATTAATAATACAACGAGGTTTAATCGAAAATGAGCAAATTAACAATACCAAAGAACTATTCTTCGGCACTGAATCTTCACGATACACAGCTTGCCATCAAAACTGTTAAGGATTTCTTCCAGGGCATGCTCGCACAGCGTCTTTCCCTGACACGTGTTTCAGCACCGCTTTTCGTTGATCCTACCACAGGCTTAAACGATAACTTAAACGGATATGAAAGACCTGTTACCTTCGGCATCCTTGAGCAGGGTGACAAGGAGGCTGAAGTCGTTCACTCTCTTGCCAAGTGGAAGAGATATGCATTAAAGAAATACGGATTTTCTCTCGGCGAGGGCATCTACACAGATATGAATGCCATAAGACGTGATGAGGAGACTGACAATATCCACTCTATATTTGTTGACCAGTGGGACTGGGAAAAGATCATCCGCAAGGAGGACAGAAACTTAGACTTCCTTAAGGAAACAGTAAAGACAGTATACAAA
>ERZ779913.515-NODE-515-length-14339-cov-2.26666_pt1 | contig 14339 bp, 12 predicted proteins | sample MGYA00511547_ERZ779913 | MGnify/ENA primary metagenome ERZ779913 (study PRJEB29588, sample SAMEA2149539) | human gut metagenome | biome: human gut; feature: human-associated habitat; material: faeces | place: Denmark | collected 2008/2010 ...
CGGCAGCTGAGAAGATGACGGCCATGACGAGTCCCCATGTCACAGACCAGAGGTTTACTTCAGGATACGTTTTCCCGGGCGACATGAGCGGTTCATACTTTTCCCCGGGTTTGAGCGGACGGAACGCGTTTTCTGGCAATCCCGTCGGTTTTTCTTGTGTCTCTTTCATGAATAATATTGCATTATGATTTGATTAATATTCTTTTGAGTGTCCAAAAGTAGTAAAAATCATTCATATTCATGCAAAAGGCACCTTATTTTTGCGCGTTGGAAAAACGCAAGTGCGTTTCAGATAAAACGCCTTTACGTTTCAACTTAAACGCAAGTGCGTTTGAAGTAAAACGTCCTTGCGTTTGGATCAAAACGCTTTGGCGTTTGAAACAAAACACAAGGACGTTTTTTGAACGGCTTTTGGGGCATAAAAAAACAGGAGAAACACCCCTTGGATGTCTCTCCTGAATGAGTATGAAAAACAATTGCTTTCTTATTTGTTTGCATCAGCCGATGCCGGAGTCATGTCTCCTTCCACTACCAAGCGGGTGATTTCGTTCTTGGAATTGGTACGAAGGGTGATGGTCTTGCGGAAATGTCCCGGAAATTTTCCGGCTCCGTTGTAAGTCACTGTCACTTCACCGCTTTCACCTGGTTTGATGGGCTCTTTCGGGTACTGGGGTACAGTACATCCGCAAGAAGCGATGGCCTGATGAATTACCAGCGGTCCGTCGCCTGTATTGGTGAATTTGAATTTGCAAGTCACTTTCGGGCTGTTTTCAGAGAAAGAGCCAAAGTTGTATGAAGTTTTTTCAAACGTAATCTGTGCCGTTCCCTGTGCGATGACGAACAGGATGTTCAGTACGCACAACAAAGTAGTAAATAAAATCTTTTTCATTTTCTTTTGTTTTAATCCTTACTCTTGACAACTTCGCAAAGATAGTGTTTTTATGCTAAAAGAATGTGTCCGTGCAGTTTTATTAACATACTTGAAGTGTTGTTATCGGTTCACCTGCTTCACTCCTTTCACGGTTTTTATCTTCTTGATCAGCGATTCCAGCTTGGTATTGTCGTCTACCGTCACGGTCAGCATGCCCGAGAACAGTCCGTCGTGCGAGTCAATGCTGATAGACCGCAGCAGGATGTTGTTTTCCTTATTGATGATGGACGTGATGTTGGTCACGATGCCGATATCGTCATGTCCGATGATACGGAGGGTGATGGGATACTGCTTTCCCTGGCTCTTCCCGGCCCAGCGTGCCTTGACGATACGGTAGGGGAAGCGGGAGCGCATTTCCTTGGCATTCGGACAGTCGCAACGGTGAATCTTGATACCTCCGTTGATGCTTACAAAGCCGAACACTTCGTCGCCGTAAATCGGGTTGCAGCATTTGGCCAGAGTGAAATCCAGTCCCTTCAGGTTCTGGTCGATGACCAGTACGTCGTCCTTGTAGTCCTTGGCATCAGTCGGCTGCTGGATGTTGAACGATTCCGCACTGCGGTAGCTGATTTCTTCGCGCTGCTCGGTCTCCTTCTTCTGCATGTCGAGGTACTTGTCGATGATGTCGTTCACATCAATCGACTCGTCGGCAATGCTTTGGTAGAAATCGGTTACGGTCTTGAAGCCCAGTTTCCGGATGAGGCGCATCAGGATGGCTTCATCGTATTCCATTTTCCGGTTCTTGAATTTCCGTTCCAGGGTTTCCTTGGCAAACTGGGTCTGTCGGGCTGCAATTTCTTTCAGTGCCTGACGTATCTTGTTGCGGGCTTTCGCCGTGGTGACGAAGGTCAGCCAGTCGCGTTTCGGCGTCTGGGTATTCGAGGTCATGATTTCCACCTGGTCGCCGCTGTTCAACTTCTGACGGAGCTGTACGTTCTTTCCGTTCACGCGGGCACCCGTACACCGGCATCCTAAGTTAGAGTGGATGGAGAAGGCAAAGTCGAGCACGGTGGCTCCCTGCGGCAGCTTGTACAAATCGCCTTTGGGAGTGAAGACGAACACCTCGTCTTTGTATAAGTCCAGCTTGAACTGGTCCATGGCATCCAGGTCGTTGTCGGAGTTTTCCAGGGTTTCCCGGATGGAGTTCAGCAATTCGTCCAGACCGCTTTCTCCCTTGATGCCTTTGTATCGCCAGTGAGCGGCAAGACCTTTTTCAGCAATCTCATCCATACGTTCCGTACGAATCTGTACTTCTACCCATTTTCCTTCTGGTCCCATGACGGTGATGTGCAAGGACTCGTATCCGTTGCTCTTCGGCACGGAAAGCCAGTCGCGCAGACGTTTGGGGTTAGGCAGGTACATATCGGTCACGATGGAGTAGGCCTGCCAGCATTCCTGTTTCTCCTTGTCGAGCGGAGAATCGAGGATGATACGGATGGCAAACAGGTCGTACACACCTTCGAAGGGGCATCCCTGCTTCTTCATCTTCTGGTAGATGGAGTGGATAGACTTGGTACGTCCCTTCATATGGAACTTAAGTCCGGCCTCTTCCAGTTTTTTCTTGATCGGTTCGATGAATGCGTCAATGTAGCGGTCGCGCGCCTGCTTGGTGGCATTCAGTTTCTCCTTTATATAATAGTACACGTCGTGTTGCGTGTATTTCAGTGATAAATCTTCCAGTTCCGATTTCAGTTTGTACAGTCCCAGTTTGTGTGCCAGCGGCGCATACAGATAAGCCGCTTCATTGGCCACTTCCAGTCGGGCTTCTTCGTTCGGACTGTCTTTGATTTGCCGCATCAGGTTCACACGGTCGGCAATGATGATCAGAATCACCCGCATGTCTTCGGCAAACGACAAAAGCAGGTTACGGAAGTTTTCTGATTCGACGATGGGACTCTTGGAATACAGTTCGTTGATTTTTACAAGCCCTCGGATAATGCCGGCCACGTCTTCTCCGTATTCCTCTTTGACAGACTCCAGGCTGCACAAGTTGTATTTCACAGACTCATGAAGCATGATGCCCAGAATCGAAGCTCGGCGCATACCGATTTCTTCAGCCACAATAACGGCTGTCTGCATGTCTTTGATGATGGGGTTCATCTGGAAGACATTCCGAGGAATGGTTCCTTCCGACATGGCTTTTATGAGGTGGTTCTTCAGTTTGCGGCAGTCATCTTTTTGTAACGTGTCTTTTGACAGCAATAACAATCTTTTGTAAAGCTGTATCAGTTGTTTGTGCTCTTCCGGCGTGAAAAATTCATTGTTCTCCATAATGCCTCGTTTTGTTGTTTGTGGGTAAAGTTACTTTTTTTTCATCGATATGGTGCATTCTTACCGTATTTTTTCTATTTTTGAGCATGATTCTGAATAAAGGAAGAATATTCATTACCTAAATAAAACAATATGTTAACACACGAAGACAAAGAATTGTTGGCCAAGAAAGGCATTTCGGAAGAGAAAATTGCCGAACAGTTGGCTTGTTTTGAAAAGGGTTTTCCGTATTTGAAATTGTCAGCAGCGGCTTCTGTAGAAAACGGAGGCATCATGAAAGCCGAGGACAAAGATGTGGAACGGTATCTTGCGGCATGGGATGCTTACAAAGATGGAGATAAGAAGATTGTCAAGTTTGTGCCGGCTTCAGGGGCTGCCAGCCGTATGTTCAAGAATATGTTTGAATTCTTAGGGGCGGATTACGACAAACCGACAACGGATTTCGAGAAGAAGTTCTTCGACCATATTCATGACTTTGCATTCTATAACGACTTGAATGCGGCTTGCATGGATAATACGGGCAAGAACATCGATGCTTTGTTGTCGGAACAGAACTACAAAGCCATTGTATCCAACCTGTTGGAAGCTGCCGGTCTGAACTACGGTGCCCTGCCGAAGGGATTGCTCAAGTTCCACCGCTATGCCGATGGCGTGCGTACTCCGTTGGAAGAACATCTGGTAGAAGGTGCGTTGTATGCAGCCGGAAAGACAGGTGAAGTGAACGTACATTTCACAGTATCTACCGAACACCGGGCTTTGTTTGAAAAACTGGTGGCTGCCAAGGTGGGTGAATATGAGGCGAAATATGGTACAAAATTCCATATCAGTTTCTCAGAACAGAAACCGAGTACCGATACGGTAGCAGCCGATATGGACAACAAACCTTTCCGCGACAAAGACGGCAAGCTGTTGTTCCGTCCGGGGGGGCACGGGGCTTTGATTGAGAACTTGAATGATTTGGATGCCGATATCGTATTCATCAAGAATATTGATAACGTGGTGCCCGACCGTCTGAAGGCGGACACTGTGACTTACAAGAAATTGCTGGCCGGTGTACTGGTCACTTTGCAGAAACAGGCCTTCGAATATTTGGAACTGTTAGACAGCGGTCACTATAGCCACGAACAGCTGGAAACCATCATTCGTTTTGTACAGCAGCAGTTGCGTTGCCGCAGAACCGACCTGAAAGAACTGGAAGATGCCGATTTGGTAATCTATCTGCGTAAGAAACTGAACCGTCCGATGCGTGTGTGCGGTATGGTGATGAAGAATGGGGGCGAAGCGGGCGGCGGTCCGTTCCTGGCTTACAATCCGGATGGAACCATCTCTCTCCAGATTCTGGAAAGCTCACAGATTGACATGAAAGATCCGGAAAAGAAGGCCATGTTCGAGAAGGGTACCCACTTCAATCCGGTGGATTTGGTATGCGCCATCCGCGATTACAAAGGAAACAAGTTTAACTTGCTGGAACACGTGGACAAGGCTACCGGTTTCATCTCTTACAAGTCGAAGAACGGAAAGGACTTGAAAGCCCTCGAATTGCCGGGTTTGTGGAACGGTTCCATGAGCGACTGGAACACGGTATTCGTAGAAGTACCGTTGAGTACCTTCAATCCGGTAAAGACCGTGAACGATTTGTTGCGTGAACAGCATCAGTAAGTAGTGATTGACTGAATCATAAAAAAAGTCCGCTTGTCTGCATAAGACGGGCGGACTTTTTTGTCTTCATGTATACCGATTTTCTATTTTTACTGCGCCTCTTCGTTTTGCAGCGACAGCTTTTCCCGGTATTCTTTGGGAGAGATACCTAAGTTCCTTTTCACGTATTTGCCGAAGAACGACAGCGTGGCGAAATTCAGTTCGTTGGCAATTTCCTTGATGCTCTTTTCGGGGCGTCTCAGTAAGTATTCCACATCTTTCATGACGTAGCTGGTAATCAGGTCGGAGGCGGTTTCCCCGGAATTTTCCTTGCAGATGGACGACAGGTATTTGGGGGTAACAAACAGCCGGCTGGCATAGTAGCTCACGGCGCGTTCCTTGGGGTAGGACGAAATCAGCAGTTCGATGAAAGCATTGAACAAGTTGCTGGAGGAATTGAAGCTGGTGGGACGCAGCTGGATATATTTTTCCAATGCATCCTGAAACTCATAAATGAATGCTTGCAGGAGGGAGTTGATGAGTTCTCTCTGGTGGCGATGGGGAGCTCCGGTCAGTTTGGAATACAATAGGTTGTAGTATTGATAAAAAAGCTGACTTTCTTCTTCATTGAGCGACATAATGGGATGCTGTTCCAGATACAACCGTGAACACCAGTTGCTGGTGGAAGATGACATGACAAAGATACGTTTGGCATATTCAGAGGAAAGACAGAATCCATAGCAAATAAAGTCTTTGTCTACGGTTCCGTGTTTGAGTAAAGTCTGCGGATGACATATCAGCAGGTCATTGGGACGTATATCATAAGATTGGTTATTGATGGACAGGGAGGCTGTCCCTTTTTGGCACAGGATGGCTAAAAAGAACCCGGCTCTTATCATTGAGGTTGATTTGTTTCCATTCTGTTCGCTTGTTTGGTTCATTCTGATAATTTCTTCGTCCTTGTAGGCAGCTACTTTCTCCATAATTTCGATGCTGGACATCCTGATAAGTTCGATTTCCTTTTCCATAACTCCTTTAGTTCTGATTCGGATGCAAATGAACAGAATGTTTTCCATTTATTAGTGTTCTATTTTTCTTTAGGAATATTCTATTCGGCGTATTTCATGGGGGGACGGAAAAATGGAACACTTCTAAGGTGTTCTATCTATCCTATGTAGTGTGTAATGCCTTTTTCTTTGCGCTCACAAATCGTAGACATACTAAATAGGATAAGATTTATGAAAGAATTGCATTGGATGGCCATAGGCTCATTGGTGGTCTTGATGTCAGGATGCGGAAGCAGAGAGCAGGCTTCGCAGCAGGTGGAACCTGTAAAGGTAAAGGTCATGACCGTAGCGTCATCAGTTCGGAATGAAACCGTCCGTTTTTCGGGTACGGTACAAGAGGAAAACGGGAGCGCGTTGAGTTTTCCGCTGATGGGAAGAGTGAAGTCGGTACAGGTGGATTTAGGAAGCCGGGTGCGGCAGGGACAGTTGCTGGCTACTTTGGACGAAGCGTCCGTAGAAAGCACGTATCAGGCGGCAAAGGCGGCCTTGAAGCAGGCGGAAGATGCCTACCGGCGTATGAAGGAGCTGCATGAAAAAGGAAGTCTGGCCGACATGAAGTGGGTAGAAGTGCAGAGTAAGTTGCAGCAGGCCCAGTCCATGGAGGCAGTGGCCCGGAAGAACCTGACAGACTGTCGGCTGGTGGCTCCGTTTGCCGGGGTGATTGCCGAAAAGAACCTGGAAGTAGGGCAGAATGTAGTGCCCGGGGTACAGGTTATGAAGCTGGTGTCCGACGATCGTCTGAAAGTACGGATTGCCGTGCCGGAAACGGAAATCATGCACGTAACGAAAGGTCAGAAAGCAGTAATAGAGGCTCCTGTGTTGAACGGCAGACAGGTAGAAGGGGTGGTGATGGAGAAAGGTATCCAGGCCAATCCGCTGTCACGGTCGTACGAGGTGAACATCGGTATTCAGACGCCGCACACGGGCTTGCTTCCCGGTATGGTGACGGAGGTATGGCTGCAGGATGCCGACAAAAGTCAGGCCTGCGTACTTCCTGCCAGCGTGATTCAGCTGGATGAAAGCAACCACTATTTCGTGTGGGTGAAGGGGGCAGACGGCAAAGCCTCCAAGCGCGTGGTGACGTGTGGCAAGTTCACGGCAAGCGGAGTAACGGTGGTGGCCGGATTGAGTGAAGGAGAGGAAGTGATTGTGGAAGGCCAGCAGAAGGTGTGTGAAGGCACGCCGTTGGCTATATAAATAGGTTAAGCACATGGAAAAGAAACGGAACATAGTAGAGTGGGCCATGCATTATCGCCAGATTGTGATACTGGTGACATGCTGCCTGGTGGCATTCGGTATATACAGTCTGCCGCAGATGCAGAAAAATGAGTTCCCGGATTTTACCATACGACAGGGAATGGTGATTGCCGTGGCTCCCGGGAACACGGTCAATGAGATGGTGGAACAGGTGACGAAGCCATTGGAAAACTATATCTTTACCTACAAGGAGGTGAAGAAGGAGAAGACTTTTTCGACCACCCGCGACGGAATTGTCTTTGTGCAGGTGGAACTGAACGACGACCTGAACAACAAGGATGAGTTCTGGAGCAAGTTCAAGCACGGAGTGGCCGCGTTCAAGTCGGAGCTGCCGCCGAATGTGCTGGCCGTGCAGGTGATGGATGATTTCGGCGATACCTCGGCGTTGCTGATTACCATGGAGAGCAAGGACAAGACCTATCGGGAACTGTCGGACTACATGGACGAACTGGAAAACCGCTTGCGCCGTATCCCCAGTGTGGGCCGTTTGAGTGTGAGCGGAGAAAGGCAGGAGCAGATTTCCATTTACCTGGATCCCGAACGCCTTTCGCATTACGGGCTGAATGAACAGCTCATCGCCGGACAGTTGTTCGCCAAGGGCTTTGTGACCACCGGCGGACGCATACAGACTCCTGAGTATGTCTTGCCGGTACACGTGGAGAAGACGTTCAACACGCTCTACGACGTGCAGCAGCAGATTGTGTACAGCGACCCCTCGGGCAATGTGGTACGCCTGCAGGATGTAGCCCGCGTGGTGAAGGAATACCCTCATGCCGACAGTTACATCAAGAACAACGGCACGAAATGCATCTTGCTGAGTGTGGAAATGAAAAAAGGCAAGAACATCGTGCAGATGGGCGATGATATTAACCAGGTGCTGGAAGAGTTCAAGAAGGAACTGCCTTCGGAAGTCAATATGTACCGCATCACGGACCAGGCACAGGTGGTGGGCGACAGTGTCTATGACTTTTTGCGCGAGCTGGTCATTGCCATTGTGGCCGTGGTGATTGTGGTGATGCTGCTGTTGCCGCTTCGGGTAGCACTGGTGGCTGCTTCCACCATTCCGATTACCATCTTTATTTCGTTGGGGCTTTTTTATGCCTTTGGCATCGAACTGAACACCGTGACGCTGGCGGCCCTGATTGTGACCTTGGGAATGATTGTGGACAATTCCATCGTCATTATCGACAGCTACCTGGAGAAAATCGGAGAAGGGATGTCGCGCTGGCATGCATCCATTTACAGTGCCACGCATTTCTTCAAATCCATCTTCTCGGCTACGCTGGCCATCAGTATCACGTTCTTCCCCTTCCTGATTGTGATTCCGGGCATGATACACGACTTCCTGCTGAGCTTCCCTTGGTCCATTACGCTGATTCTGAGCATCTCCCTGCTGGTAGCCATGCTGCTGGTACCGTTCATGCAGTTCTGGTTCATCCGGAAGCCGGTGCCTTCGCACAAAAAGGGATTCTCGTTCATGGAGTTTCTGCAGACCTATTACAACAAACTATTGGACAAATGTTTCGCTCATCCTTATATCACCCTGATGGGAGGGGTGGCTTCCGTCGTCATCGGTATCTTCCTGATGGGAAAACTGCCGCAGAAACTGATGCCGGCGGCCGACCGTAACCAGTTTGCCGTAGAGATTTATCTGCCTACAGGAACGGAGGAAAAGACCGCCTGGGCGGCCGATACGATGGAACAGGTGTTCCGCAAGGACCCGAGGGTGGTCTCCGTCACTTCGTTTGTGGGTTGTTCTTCGCCCCGTTTCCATACGGCATACGCCCCTCAGTTAGGAGGAACCAACTATGCCCAGCTGATTGTGAACACCAAGGGCAACAAGGAAACCGAGGAACTGCTGGATGAATATTCTCCGCGTTACACCGATGCCTTCCCCGATGTGCGGGTAAGGTTCAAGCAAATCAGTTTCAGTCAGGCGGTTTATCCGATTGAGCTCCGTCTGAGTGGCGAGAACCTGGATTCATTGAAAACCGTAGCCGGAAAATACCTGAGCCTGTTGCGCCAGATGCCGGAAATACGGCTGGCACAGACCAATTTCAGTGAGCCGCAGACATCGGCCAAGGTGGTGCTGAAAGAAGATGAGGCTTCACGCCTGGGCATCCAGAACGCCCAGCTGGAAACCACGCTGGCCATGCGCTACGGCGACGGACTGAAGGTGGCCCACGTGTGGGAAGGCGATTATGACATTCCGGTAGCCCTGAAAAGCGAGAAAGCCGACTGTGCCGGTTTCTCCGACCTGGAAAACGAACTGATTCCGGTGTTGGGAGGTACGCAGGTGCCTTTGCGTCAGGTGGCAGAAGTCGTGCCCTCTGTGAAAGACGGGCAGCTGGTCCGCCGGAACGGAGTCTATACGATTACGGTGATGGCCGATGTGCGCCGGGATGTGAATGTGGCTTCCCTGACCAGCGTCATCAAGGAAAAACTGGCTTCTATCCCTTTGCCGGAGAAAGTGACACTGACTTACGGGGGTGACGACGAGCAGGACAACGAGAATCTTCCTCCCATCATGGGAGCGCTGGCCATTGCCGCCTTCATCATCTTCTTCATCCTGCTGGCCCATTTCCGGCGCATCAGCATTGCTCTGCTGATTTTTGCCAGCATGACGCTCTGCCTTTTCGGAACGGCTGTAGGTGTGCTGATTCAGGGGGTAGACTTTGGTGTGACCTGTACGCTGGGTATCATCAGCCTGATGGGTATCATTGTACGTAACGGCATTATCATGATTGACTATGCCGAAGAGTTGCGGGCTACGGAGAAACTCTGTGTGCGCGATGCCATTTACCATTCGGCCCGCCGCCGTATGCGGCCTATCTTCCTGACTTCGGCTGCGGCTTCCATGGGAGGCATCCCGATGATATTGGGCAAGAGCGGACTTTGGATGCCGATGGGTACGGTGATTTGCTACGGTACGCTGATTACCATGCTCTTCCTGCTGACGGTGCTTCCGGTGGCTTATCTGGTGATATTCAGGGGAAGTACTCGGAAACGTGCCCGGTTGGAAGCTTTGGAAAATGCCTGACGGGGCAATTAGGAATCAAGATAAAGAAGAATCATTATGAAAACGAATCGAAACAGAATCATAGCTTTTCTATTGATAGGTGGGGCGTGTGTGAATCTGGCCTTCGGGCAGAAAGCCTACACCCTGGATGAATGTATTCAGGCTGCCTTGACAAACAATGTGAAGATGAAGAATGCCCGTAACGAACTGGAAATGGCCCGACAGGACAAGAAGAAGGCGTTTACCAATTATTTTCCGAGTGTCATGGCGGCGGGTACCGGTCTTATGGCCGATAAAGGGCTGATGCAGATGGATCTGGCTCCGGACATGCACATGTCGATGCTTAAGAACGGAATTGCGGGAGGAGTGAGCGCCTCCCTGCCGCTCTTTACCGGCGGACAGATTGTCAACGGGAACCAGTTGGCCAAAGTGGGGGTAGAGGTGAAACGCCTGCAGCGGAACTTGTCCGACAACGAGGTGACGCTGACCACGGAACAGTATTTCTGGCGGGTGGTCACTCTGCAGGAGAAACTCAAGACTTTGGGCAAGGTGGAAACGCAACTGGAGCGTATCTTGCGCGATGTGGAGGCCTCGGTGGAGGCAGGCGTGGTGACACGCAACGATTTGTTGCAGGTGCAGCTTCGCCGGAACGAGACCAAGAGCAGCCGCCTGCAGCTGGAGAATGCGTTGTCCATTTCGCGGAACATGCTGGCGCAATATACGGGCCTTGGCTCCGATTCCCTGGCGGTGGCCTTTTCCATCGACGACCAGCTGCCTTCCCGTCCGGATAGTCTTTACTGCGACCCGGAGTCAGCTTTGGGACTGACCAGTGAATATGCGTTGTTGCAACAGAATGTGAAGGCCAGCCGTCTGCAATACAAGATGGAGTTGGGCAAGAATCTGCCTACGGTGGCCATTGGCGGAGGGTATGTGTATCATAACTTCTTGCCGGAAGACCAGCGCTTCTGGGTGGGGTTTGCCACGGTGACCGTTCCTCTGACTGGATGGTGGGGAGGCAGTCATGCCCTCAAGAAGGAGAAACTCCAGGTGAAGAACACAGAAAACCAGTTGGCCGACCAGGGAGAGCTGCTGGTTATCCGCATGAAAAATGCGTGGAACGGGGTGAATGAGGCCTACGAACAGATGAAGATTGCCCGTCTGTCCATTGAACAGGCCACAGAGAACCTGCGTTTGAACACCGATTATTACAAGTCGGGCACCTGTACGATGAGTGATTTGCTCGATGCGCAGACCTTGTTTCAGCAAAGCTGTGACAAATACGTGGAAAGTTACACGGATTATGAACTGAAAAAACGGGAATATCTGCAAGTCACGGGGCGCCGTTGATTGTTTTTTCTTGGTGCGAAAGGCCGTCTGGAAGTACTTCTGGCGGCCTTTTCTTATAAAATGTTGCATATTAATTGCATATTAATTTAAAATGGCTTACCTTTGCACCGTGATTCAGAACCTGAGGGAGCGGATGGGACCGCTTGCTTGCGAAGAGGTTCGTCACATAAAATAAAAAATCCCTTGGAGAAGAAAGACTGCCTTCGAGGTCTTTTTTATGTTTCCCATGAGGGAAACGTACGTTTTCCTATCGGGAAACTTATGTTTCTGGGAGCGGAAACGTACGTTTTCGGGCTGAAAAACATAGAAGGTGGGCAGAAGTTTTTCTTATATCATAGGGAGAGTTTGGAGAATAATAAAAGAGTAAAGTATGAAAGTGTACGGAGCACATAAGGTCATTCAGCGGAAAGCGGGTACGGCGATGTACCGGCTGTGCCTTTCACGTGCACATTGGTTCAGCGGATTCCTTCACGAAAGTTTGTAAGACAGGAAGTGGCGTCTTCCTGACGTGTGGTAGAAATTGCTTATAAACTTTTAATTTCGATTTTGTTATGTGGAGTATTATATTGACTGTCCTGGCAGGGGTTCTGTTGGGATATGTCCTTCGTACGTGTGATTTTTTGAAGAAAGTGAATCAAACCATTTCGGTCACCATTTGTCTGATGCTGTTTGTGTTGGGACTTTCCGTGGGCTATAACCCGTTGATTGTGAAGAATCTGGGCTCGTTCGGCGGACAGGCCCTGCTGCTCAGTGTGGCCGGCATTACGGGAAGCGTGCTGCTGGCACGGCTGGTGTATCTGTGGTTTTTCAAGGAAGGAGGTGAAAAATGAAAGGAAGTCTGTTGGTACTGTCCATGTTCTTCATGGGCTGTCTGTTAGGTTACGTGTGGAATGTGTCTGGTTGGGAAATGGGAGATATGCACCAGTTGTCGCTGTATATCCTGTATGCCCTGATGTTTCAGGTAGGTGTCAGCATTGGAGGAGGTGAAGATTTCAAGGCGCTGATCCACGGTTTCCGGTGGAAGATGCTGCTGATTCCCTTGGCTACGATTGGGGGAACCTTGTTATTCTCCGCCTTGGTCAGTGTGCTGCTGACCCGCTGGAGCGTGTTCGACTGTATGGCCATCGGTAGCGGATTGGGATATTACTCCCTGGCCTCCATTCTGATTGTGGAACTGAAAGCCCCGGTCATCGGGACACAGTTGGCCACGGAACTGGCTACCATCGCCCTCTTGACGAATGTCATCCGCGAACTTGTGGCGCTGGTGGGAGCCCCGCTGATTTGCAAGTATTTCGGGAAACTGGCCCCTATTTCGGTTGCCGGGGTGACCTCTGTCGATGTGGCCCTGCCCTCCATTATCCGGGTGGCCGGCAAGGAGGTGGTGCCGATAGCCATTTTCCATGGCATCCTGGTGGATATGTCCGTTCCGTTCTTCATCTCTTTGTTCTGCAAGCTGTAAGAACCTGATTCTTGCCCGCCGCGCAAAGAGATGAACAGAACGGGGCAGCCCGCTTAGATGTCCAGCCCCATGATGTAATCGTTCATATAATATCCGTTGCCGATGGGGAAGTCACCTTCGCGCACCTTCTTCATGCCCATGTGCTCATAAAATCCCAGTGCCGGATTGTGGCGGTTCACGTTCAGTTCCATCCGGCAAGGTTCCGGATGAAGTTCCTTGATGCCTTTGATGGCCTGCTGGAACAGTTGCCGTCCGAGTTTGTATTTTTGGAAGTAGGGGAGCACATAAATCTTCTGCAGGTGAAAGAGGTCGGGTCCTTCCTGCTGGATGGATACGTAGCCGGCCGGTTCGCATTCCTCGTAGGCGAGGTAGTAAATGTGGTGCTCCTTCTCCATCTGGTTTTTCAGGCTTTCGGCAGAATCCATCCACTCCATCATGTAATCAATTTGTTCCGGGGTCAGAATCTTCTGGTATGTGACCGGAAAGGTCTGCTTGGCCAGTCCCCGGATAATCTCAATGTCTTCGATTGTCGCTTTTCTGATATTAAACATAGGCGTTTTGTTATAAAATAAGTGTGTTTTCTACAAAAGTACTTTTTCTTTCGATTGCTTTGCTTTTATGGAGATAGAATCTTGTTAAATGTTCTAAAATTATAATACCTTGCAATACATAGTATCTATATAAAGCCTATATTTGTGTCATACAAGATAAATGAGATGAAATGAATGTAGACAACGTAAAATCACAAATGCGCAAAGGAATGCTGGAATACTGCATCCTGCTGCTATTGCACCGGGAGTCTGCCTATTCGTCCGACATCATCCAGAAGCTGAAGGAGGCCCGGTTGATTGTGGTGGAAGGCACGCTCTATCCGTTGCTGACCCGTCTGAAGAACGACGGACTCCTGTCGTACGAGTGGGTGGAGTCTACCCAGGGACCTCCCCGCAAGTATTACGGACTGACTCCGGAAGGAGAGAATTTCCTGAAAGAACTGGAAAGCGCCTGGGATGGACTTTCTGATACGGTAAACCATTTAAGACAGAACATTTAAAACCTGCATGACATGAAAAAGACACTGACTGTAAATTTAGGAGGCACCGTATATCACATTGATGAAGATGCCTATATCCTGCTGGATAATTATTTGAATAACCTCCGCTATCATTTCCGCAAGGAAGAAGGGGCGGATGAGATTGTGCGCGACATGGAAGCCCGCATCGCCGAACTGTTTGACGAAGCCTTGCGCGGCGGCTTGCAGGTGATTACGATAAAAGAGGTGGAAGAGGTCATAGCCCGGATGGGCAAGCCTGAAGAGCTAAACGACGGGGAGGAGGAAAATGCATCCGCCTC
>ERZ779913.527-NODE-527-length-14184-cov-4.19159_pt1 | contig 14184 bp, 10 predicted proteins | sample MGYA00511547_ERZ779913 | MGnify/ENA primary metagenome ERZ779913 (study PRJEB29588, sample SAMEA2149539) | human gut metagenome | biome: human gut; feature: human-associated habitat; material: faeces | place: Denmark | collected 2008/2010 ...
CCTCTTTACACTTATATTAGCATTCAACCGCTTTTATGTCAAATATATCGTTTTTATTGTTTGAGTATAATGTATTCTATTACCATTTGTCGGAGTAACTAAATATCCAAATCCGATACGTCAAGCTCGCCTGACATAAGTTTTGGAAGTAAGTTATCTCTTAATGTTGTCAACTTATCATTTTCCGTTCTCAATCTACGAATCTCCCTAAAAATAGGTTGAATCATTTCATCAAATTCAGTAATAGCTTCATAAGATGGTATTACCACTTCTACAGTTTTAAGATTTTGCTGGCTTATTTTTAGCTGAACAGCTCCTGTAACAATACTTTGAACATTTGTCAAACTAAATAGCAAATACAGCATCTCAACAGAAAATCCCTTTTCCCCAGTTATAACGTGTGCATGATTATTAGGCCAGAATTTTCCAAATACATACTGAAGAATAGGATATCCTTCTGTATCAATTACAGAACCATCTTCTCCAAGAAGTAAATAGATTCCATCGAAGATATAATTATCTACATAATCCATGATTGATGTAGCCCCGTAGTAAGGATATATCTTCTCCATATCATCTCTCTGCCTGCCAGACAGTGGCTTACGCTTTGAATCATGAAGTTCTATAATTTCCTCGACAGTGCCCAAATGCCAATCACCCGGCATCTCTCCTTCAAACGGTCCAAAATCTATAAACCATTCTTTATAAAGAATTTTTGCCTGCTCCGACAAATTCCTATTTATGCAACCAGTGCTAAATTCCTATTTATCCGATTATTAATGTCAATTTTTTTATCAATAACTGAAAAAAAAGAGGCAATCTTTTTTTGCTCATACAATGAGGGAAATTTAAACATCATTTTTTCCAGAATTGATACATATAAGTTTTTCTGAACACTTCCAACTGCTAGATCAAAAAATTCGTTCTGTCTACTCCTCAACAAATAAAAAACGAATTCAACATCTGCATTATTCTTTGGAATTATATTTATAGTAGCTCTATTTCCGCACATATAATCTTTAATTATTCCAAGTCGTCCTATTGTACCTGATTTAGTAATAACAATTGTATTAGGTTTAAAAAGCACAGCACTCTTTTTTGCGCTATTAAATCCTGCATCTGTAAGTGTTTGCGATGTACTATACACATAACCATTGTTAATATCTACTGCTCTACACCATTTTATATCTCCCCCAAAATATTCACTATGTCCTTTGGGTGGATTAACATATCCCTCTTGAAATTCACAATACTCGGATAATGTTTTTTCTTTCCAATTACTCATAATTCTCTTCTTCCTCTTTAACCTATATATCTCCTATGTGCATTCTTAACATTACTCTGTTTCACCATAGCATAATGCAATGTTGTATCTATCTTTTCATGCCCCAACAGCTTCTGAACCTGTTCAATCGGCATACCTTTATCTATTGCTGTCGTTGCCATTGTTCTTCTAAATTTATGCGGATGTACCTTATCAACCTGAATAGCTTTTCCCATTCTCTTAAGTCTCGATTCTACACCACCTATTTTTAGCCTATTATATGGATGCTTCAATCCAACAAAAAGTGCGGGATTATTATCTATTCTGTCATCCAAGTAATTCTGCAGATGTATCTTCGTCCTCGCATCAAAATATACGATTCGCTCCTTATCTCCCTTTCCCAATACAACACATTCTCTTTCGTTAAAATTTATATCTACCCGATTAAGTCTAACCAATTCCCCCACTCTCATTCCTGTTGATGCAAGTATATCAATCAATGCTAAGTCTCGTAACTCCGTACAGCTATCCCTTAACCGTTCCAAGTCTTCATCAGTATACGTTTCCTTTACAGAAGTCGTAGCTTTGACCCTATGTATACGTCTTACCGGGCTTTTCAGTATATAATTCTCATCCTCAAGCCAAGAAAAAAAGCTCGACAGATTCCTTCGTATATTATCTATTGTAACCTTGCTAACCATATTACTGTTTTGATACTCTGAAAGATATCCTCGCAAATCATCTGTCGTAACAGCCTTAATATTTTTTCCAATTGAAGCCAACATTTTATCTATTGTATTCTTATAAAATACCAGGGTTCTCTCCGAACATCCTTCAAGGCGTTTTGCTGCAATAAAACTATCAACCAACACTTCATCAGATTGATCCGTCCCAGTGCCACTCTTCAACATTGCCCCTTCTAACACATTCTTTAACAGCACTATCTGATCATTAGATAAATGCGGTATCATCTGACAAATTACTTCATTTATTATCTCTTGATTCATATCGAAATCCTCCTTCACTCATTACATTATCAGGAGGATATAATAAAAATACAAAACAAATAAAAATTTATCTTTTCATGTATATTGATTATCGAACATATGTTTGTTATAATATAAGAGGTGCTACCCTATTCGGTAGGCGGTTAGCCTTCGCCACAGGAGTTTATAGCCTGTGTTTACATAGATACATCCATTTACGGAAATCTATTACGGAGGTTTGTGCTTATGCTTACAACGGAACTTTTTATAGCCATCATCAGCTTATGCATAACATGCTTTGCTCTTGGTTATGCCGTTGGCTCTAAGAGCAATGATAAGAAATAAGACAAAAAAATAACCGCCCGGTCCTGAGAAAACTTGGCGGTTATTTCTTGTCAACAATATCAGGGCTAACCGTCTATCGGTAGCACCTCTTTACACTTATATTAGCATTTAACCGCTTTTATGTCAAATATATCGTTTTTATTATTTAAGTATAATCATAACAATTACCATTTGTCGGAGTAACTAAATATTCAAATCAGATACATCAAGTTCTCCCGACATAAGTTTTGGAAGTAAACTATCCCTCAACTCTGACAATCTCTGATTCTCTATTTCATTTACTCCAATCAAATCATAAATAGGCGTAACCATAGAACAGAATTGTTCAATCACCTCCGATGGAGGTATCAGCACTTTAAAATCTAAAGTTGCCTTAGGAACAGCTCTCTGCCGGCTTCCAGTGGAACCTGTAACATGAGAACACAAATGGTTACTAAAATTATCACTATCCAAAATTGAAAAAATAAAATCTTTGTTCTTCTTGTTTTTTGCCTCAAATACAATAAACTCAGTTGAACAAACAGGCCTGTCACTTAAACACATTGGTCTCCAAATGCGTTTTATATCCGGATTAAGTTTTGAAATCATAACTGAATTTTTATTAAGTAAATACTTATTGCTCTTAATTCCTTCAGCTAGTTCAAATATTGGAAAATGATTTTCATCCAACGCAGGGATACTATAATGTTCAACTATCACATCAGGTTCTTTATCCGGTTTAAATGTGGTAGTCTTTATTTCTGCAATATCTCCAAGAACACCCTCTCCCCAATCTAACGGAACCATTCCGCCAAATTTTTCAAATGAAACAAACCACGATTCATATATAGCCTGTGCCTGCTCCGACAAATTCCTATTTATGCAACCAGTGCTAAATTCCTATTTATCGCAATATTATTTTTTCTTTTTCTCTCTAATTCTTCCAAAATACTAACAATCCTATTTTGCTGTTCTCTTGGAGGGATACTTATTTCCATATTTGCATATGTTTGAGCATTTATGTTTCCTCTTGTACTTCCTGTTAAATGCCCTTGTACCCACCCTTTATATTCATCTGACATGCAATAATATTTTATATACTTAGGATTCACCTTGCTTGAATCAATACTAAATTTTATTAGAAAACCTGCATATACCAATATTCCATCTGTTCCATCATAAAAATAATTCCGTCCAGTACTATTTCCAGTTCTTGCAAAAACAATATCATTCGGTTGCAGTAAATATCGTTCTGCATTTTTATCATTTATAGATTTTAAATTATTCACATTCAAAGTTCCATCATCATTTATATCCGTAATTCTCAAATATGTATATAAGTCTTCTGAATAATCAACAGCTGAAGCGCCTATACCATATTGACCTTTTCCTACTGTAAGGTCCCCCAAGGTTTTTTTTACAAAATCCATCAATTTATCTACCTTTTCTATCCTAACTATATTTTTAGATAAATACTACTAATATATATTTATGTATCCTCTTTATCCATAGAATTATTTACAATATTAATCCACATACTCATATCTCTCTTATAATCTTCTTCTGTATACATTTTTCTTTCACATCCTAACCATCTCAAATTTGAAATGCCTTTTTCTGTCAAAGCATAATTTCCTTCTATCTCTCCGTCTAGGGTAATTATTTGTGGTCCCCCTGACATTTCTGTTGGAATAAAGCAAGAACAATATCTAATTCCACATGGAGATTTTTGCATAATCAAATCTGCAAGTCTATTTGTTACCATATACAAATCTTTTTTCATACAACGGTGCAAATAAAATGGCGAATTATAATCATCCAAAATTCTCATTGGCGTTATCTCATCAAATCTAACTCTCAAGTTTTTTCTCTCATTTTCTGTCAGTTTAGAATCATTTTCTATTGCCATTGCCACCTTATGCAATACATGAGTCACTAAACTATTTGTCTTTAATAAAGACCCCACCTTAAATCCAGTTACACATTCGTATTTTGCAAGATAATATGAATCCCCAGGTTTCAGACCAATCTCTCTAGGTAACACAAATTCCATCGTTCCCAAATATAATATAGGTTTTCTATCGTAATTAAACCTCCCCCTTTTTACATATTTAGGAGGTGCCAACCACCATTCATTCTCATTTACCAAAGGAATCCCATTATATTTCCTTGCCCTATATAAAATTGTTCCTGCTGGAACAGTATACTCATTCCCTAGTACTGACATTCTTTCTTGGAAACTCAATCCAAAAAACCTTGCAAAAAATTCGTCTAGAGATTTACAATTCATTAAATCTTTTATGTTTTCTTCTTTCAAACAAGTCCCCCAAAAGTACAAATTGCAATAATCCTCAAATTATATTTTATATCCTAAAGCACCAAGTTTGCGCCTAATCTCATCCTCCAACTCATGACTCTTATCAAACAATTCAGACAGTTCCGATGTAAGCCTTGTCATCTTCTCCTCGAACGGCTCGCCATCATCCTCCTGCTCTTCTATTCCTACATATCTACCCGGAGTAAGTATGAAATCCTGTTTTTCAATCTCTGCAATATCTGCAACTGCACAGAATCCCTTCACATCTTCAAGAGTTCCATCGACAAATGCTGTATATGCATCTGCTATTTTCTGAATATCTTCATCTGTGAGCTCTCTGAGCTTGCGGCTAACCATCGTCCCCATCTTACGAGCATCTATGAACAAAGTTTTGCCAGACTGTTTTTTCTGTTTATTAAGGAACCACAATGATACCGGAATCTGAGTTGTGTAGAATAACTGAGTTGGCATAGCAACGATGCACTCTACCAAATCAGCATTTATTATATTCTTACGGATTTCTCCCTCTCCACCAGACTGTGATGACAGAGATCCATTTGCAAGAACCATACCTATCTTTCCTGACGGCGCAAGATGATATATCATATGCTCCAGCCATGCAAAGTTTGCATTTCCTGCCGGTGGCATTCCATACTTCCAACGTACATCATCTTTTAACTTATCCGCTCCCCAGTTTGAAAGGTTAAATGGCGGATTTGCCATGATGTAATCCGCGCGCAATGTTGGATGACGATCTTCAAGGAATGTATCTGCTGCATAAGATCCCAAATCAGGCTCTATTCCTCGTATAGCAAGATTCATCTGAGCCATCTTCCATGTCGTTGGATTGGAATCCTGACCATATATTGATATATCACTTATATTTCCACTATGCTTTTCTATGAACTTCGCCGACTGAACAAACATACCGCCTGATCCACATGCCGGATCATACACACGACCTTTGAATGGTTTGAGAACTTCCACGAGAGTACGCACAACACATGACGGAGTAAAGAATTCTCCTCCACGCTTGCCTTCCTGCTCGGCAAACATTGACAGACAATATTCATATGTTCGACCAAGGATGTCCTTCTCGTTCCCATGTTCAATCATCTGAATATTTGTAAATAAGTCTACTACATCCCCAAGGCGCCTCTTATCAAGCTCTGGTCTGGCAAAATTCTTAGGAAGAATATCCTTAAGTCTCTTATTTTCTTTCTCTATCGCTCGCATTGCATTATCTATTATTGTTCCTATCTCCGGAGTATGCGCATTTGCAGCTATATCCTTCCAACGTGCTCCTGCAGGTACAAAGAAGATACCTTCTGATGTATATTCATCTACATCTTCCTCAAATCCGTCTCCTTCTTCCACAAGTTCATTATATTTCTCATCGAATCTATCCGATATGTATTTCAAGAAAATCAGACCAAGCACAACACTTTTATACTCTGATGCATCCAGATTTCCACGAAGTACACATGCCGCATCCCAAATCTGTTTTTCAAAGCCTATTTCAGCAGTATTCTTATCAGCCATCTTCCCTCTCCTCCTATGCGCAAATTTTTATTTATCATGCTATAAATTATACACCACGGAATATCAAAAGCAAACAAATAAAACTCCCCAGGCTAGCCATTTATGAAGGGAAAATAACAGATATGGAACATCATATAAATGCAAATGAGCCATATGACAGTCAGGCACACATAGACGAACTCTCACGGATACCCGATGATTTCGACGACTTCAAATACAGTGCAGGCAGATTGCAGTTCTAATTGGTAATTTTGATTACCATTATAAAATAGTTTATACGATACAATTTTATCCAAAAGTCCTAATGCAATTGCTCCATTCTCTCCCTGAGCACTTCCTCCTCAGTGTATGTGTGCTTTCCAAGAAGTTTATCTCGTTTTCCGCCAAATGCCTTATTCAACTTGCCAAGATTGAATCCAACAAGGAATGCGGCAATAACAGTACCGGCGCCCACGCTTCCAAGACTATGTATGCAGATCAGACATGTTACGACCGACACAGCCACCATAGAACAGTCAAATCCGATCTTTACCTTTGAAAATTCAATGTGTGTGCCCTCTGAGACAGCCTGCATAACACCCTCCCCGGCAAGTGGGATAAGATTCGCCGGCAGATAAAAGAATATTCCGCCTGCTATGAATATGGTACTCACAAGCATCAAAACAACCCTGACAACTATGTTATCTGTTGATGGCAGAAATGTGGCAAGATAATTGCAGAATGTCGTGAAGTATCCAAATACTACTCCAACCACTATCTGAAGGAGATTTATCGGTTTGAAATTCTTTCGAAGTATAATGATCTGTATAAGCACCAATGCCGCATGGAATATGATCGTTGCCTTTCCCATCTCGATTCCCCATACACATGTCATCGTATATGGTATAGAGCTCACCGGTGACACTCCCAGATTGGATTTGACTGAAAGTGCTATTCCTATAGTCATAATAAACAGTCCAACAAAATACATTGGGATTCTTACCTTCATGTTCTTCATCTCTTACGTTCCTCTTTTCTGTTGTCTTTTTCGCTGCCCTTCATATTGTCGTACACCCTTACAAGAAGTGACTGCAATTCTTCCGTCTCTTCCGCGGTAAATCCCCTCAGTGCCACAGATTCAACTAAGTCAAACTTCTTATTGAGCATCTCCACATACTCTCTGCCCTTATCTGTCAAATACACGTACAGGGATCTTCTGTCCCCTGACTTTGTACTTCTCTGTATATAACCTTTATTCTCCATGCCACTCAACACAGCGGTTATCGATGCCGGCTCTATATGACATCCCGCCGCGATATCCTTCTGGCACGCCCCATCATGATCCTTCAGATAGTCCAGCACCTTGGGCTGTCCCATGGTGAGCTCTGTATCCTTTATCTGACTCAGCAATGCCTTCTGCACCATGAAATGATCCGCCATCAGCAGATAATGTATGGATTTTGTATGTTCGTCCATATGGATTCTCCTCTCCAGATAGTTATAATTCTAATTATTAGAATGCTAACGATATTATACACATATTTTTACCCATGTCAAATCGAACTTCGGTCACCTCCATACGCACAAAAAAGATCCGGGATCATATGAACCACCCCGGATCTCCAATTATTCTTTATTTTATCGAGCCTTTATTTCTTTATGACTGCTTTCTTTGACACTCCTCTTTTCAGAAGGATTGTCTTATAACTCTTAAGCTTCTTCGACGGAACCTTGACGGTCATCTTGGCGTATGTCCCTGTAAATGCACCAGATCCAACTGTTTTTCCTGTCATCTGTGTATTCTTTATCACTATTGTTCTGAGCTTCTTACATCCATAGAACGCCTTGGCACCTATAGTCTTGACGTTTTTGCCCAAGGTCACCTTTGTAACCTTTACATTCTTCTTGAACGCCGCTTTTCCTATCGCTGTGACCTTAAATGTCTTGCCACCAAGCTTTATAGTGTCAGGAACCACAACTGTCTTGGTCTTCTTGACAACAGATACGAGAGTTACCGTTCCCTTGCCATTCAGGGATGCATTTGTGATCTTGTACTTGTAATTTCCATTTGCATAGATCTTACCCACAGCCGCAGTTATGTCAAAATACTTTGTCTGTGTTCCACTGTAATTACCGATTCCCATTATCACAACTTTTGCCTTGCCAAAGTCTTTATTTGACGAATATGCAACTCTGTAATCCTTGCCCGCTGTGAGTGTCCGCTTGCCGCAGGTAACCTTCACCGCTGGTGTTATTGCTTTGCCTGTATATACAGCCGACTTTGTGATTGTCACAGAGGCTTTACTTATCGCCTGCTTGTTTATTGCAAATGTAAGAGTCTTTGAGCCCTTATATCTGCCCTGACCTTTGACAACTACCTTTGCTGTACCGGCATTGGTATTGCTGCTATATGAAACTATATAGTCAGTTCCCGCATCAAGTGTTCTTCCACGTGATACAACCTTTACGGCCGGTCTTATCGCTGCGCCTGTATATGTAGTCTTGTACGAAGCATTTCCAGTTGCCGCAAATGTAATATTTGCATCAACGCTTATATCCACAACTATCCATGTCCATACAGCCTTAAATGTTATATCCTCTGATACAGCGCCGTATGCAGAATCAGCATTATAGCTTGTTCCGGCTTCATCCTGCCATGCCAGCGCATATCCAGCCCTCGATGTCTTGTAATCAGTACCATCAGACATGGTGATATTTATTTTCGACAGATCAAGAGTTGATCCCTTGTTTACAGATGACGCATACAACTGGTTGCCATTCTCATCTGTGAACACAACCTTTACCATGGTTACACTGTCGCCCTTGCTGTCTACCGGATCCTTGGAATAAATTGGATCTCCACCTATTGACACATCGCCATCAACAATGATCGTTCCATCATCTGACTTTACGCCAAATGAATTTCCACCGGTTGATCCGGATGCATCCGCCGTAACACTTCCACCAACCAGTTTGATAGAATTGTATGCTGAGATTACCGACTCCCCATCGCCAAGTCCTGATGACTTTGCATCAACAGAGCCTCCTGTGATCTCCACATCCGATGCCGATATTGCCGAAGATACAGAATCTATGCTGTTGCTTCCACCTGCTATCTTCACAGTTCCCGCAGATTCGATTCCCTTACCATCGGACTTTATCTGTATGTTGTCTATCTCAAGATTTCCATCTGTCTTGATCGCAGACGCACCCGGGGTTGTCGCTGATATCTTGGAAGATGTATCCTTTCCAGATACCTTTACATCCGCTGCGTTACTGTTATCGCTGACGCATGTTATACCATCAGCAATCTTATTTTCTCCGCTTACCTTTATGACAAATGTTTCAGAATTGCCCGGACGAACCGTGATCTTCTTTACAGTAGCATTGTCCACGGTTATTCCACTTGCATTTCCGGTATCTACAATTACATCCTCACCATTTCCTGTGATCGTGTAATCCTTATTCTCGGTAAATGAAACTGATATGATTCCACCAGACTGTGATACCTTTACAGTTGGATTTTCCTCACTGTCTGTGAATGCTCCAACATATCTGCTGTCATTCAGTCTTCCGATGTCAATTACGAAAGGATCTGATAAAGGTGTAGTCACCTCAAGTGCCTGGCTGATCTGACCAGCCTTGACATTTGCAGTTTCTTTTACCCTGCCATATACATAATATGTAGTAAATTCCTTGAATCCGGTAAACTGAGCACCATTCTGCCATACAAGCTTTGATGCATCAGCATCCTTTTCACTGGATATTGCATACTCGATCTCACCCACTATACCTGACACCTTGCCGCTGACAGTCACCGCATCAGATGTTACTGATGTCTTTGTCACAGTGACAACTGCGGTATTTTCTCCCTTTGCCACTGTCGCCTTGAGTGTTATGTTCGCTGAGCCATTTGCTGATGATATAACCAGTGTATCGCTGTAGCTTCCGGCACCAAGTCCATTTACCGGTTTTACAACTACTGTTGTTTTATTTCCTGCAGAAATCTGCCCTGCCGGTGATGAAACGATCTGGAATGCCGTTCCATCCTTAAGCTTGGCCTTTACATCTGTAAGGGTTGTCTCCCCGGAGTTTGACAGTTCAATAGCTGCATGATTCGCATTTGAATAGCCATATACGAGGTCTGTCCATGACTTGTCAGCACTGCTACATGACAGCTTTCCAGGAGTGAGCACTTTGACAACACACGCCGCCTTTATTCCCGAGCCATCCTTAGCCGTAGCTGTGATAGTCGCCGTTCCGGCTGCGAGGGCTGTTATCTTGCCATTCTGTACGGATACCTTAGCCTTGTCTGAACTTGACCACACAAGGGATGTATCTTTTGCATCAGCAGGTGTTATCGTTGCCTTGATCTCATCACTGTCGCCCACATTAAGTGTTATGTATGTCTTGTCAAATGAGATTCCTGTAACCTTTACGGCTGGGGGCTCTGACGGAGTCTCTGTGTCTTTCTCAGACGTTGAACCCGTTGTTGATCCAGTTGAGCCAGTCGATCCGGTTGAGCCGGTTGAGCCAGTTGAAGGATCCTTCGTGTCGTCCTCTGTTGTCATGCCTCCACCTGACTCTCCGCTTATTGTCCTGAGCTCTGATGACACTTCACTCTTTGGAACTACCTTCTGTACCGCCTTCTCCTCATCTGTTCCGCTGTTCTTCACATACAGATAAAGTCCTGCTGCTGCACCCACAAGGCCTGCATTATAGTCCAGTGCAACCTCGTTCTGGTTATAGTCCTCTGAGCTATCTACATAGGTTGTACTCGAACCCGCCGGTCCGCCAACCAAAGCGCCGACTAGTACATGTGCTTGCTTTGTATATGCATTTCCAGTTACAGAACCCTGATATCCGCTTGAGGCTCTGTGATGAGGGTACTTTGATGAATACTTGTTGTAACCTACAACGAAACACTTTGAACCAGCATTGTTGCCAAGTATGTACTTCATCTGACCATTTGCCCATGATGAATAATCAGTCTTTCCATATATCGTGTCATACATGAGACCTGTCATCTGATGAGCGGTGTTATATCTTGCCGATCCCCAGCTGTCTATCAGACAGAAGTTGTTATCTCCTGACTGTGTCTTGCTCGCTATAAGTCCTGACTGGTTCTCTACAAACACACTCTTCTTTGATGAGTTAGGACTGTAAAGCAGAGCCGCCTGAGCCACATTGTTCCAGCAAAGAGCCCAGTTTGGATTTGTTCTGCCACCATATACATTATTGTATTTTGTTGCATATGTTGATTTACCTGTAGCCTTGTACAGAAGAGCCGCCGCGAGGGCATAGTCATCTTCCCACGAATATGAGTTATAGAAACCTGATGCCGGACCCGAGCTGTTCTTCTTAGCCTTTGTATCCGCATATGTGAAGAGCTTCTCCGCATAGGAAAGTGCTTTCTTATCCTTGTAATTTATATAATATGCCGCAAGCGCAGCCGCTGTCTCTGATACGATATCTGTACACGTATCCGAATCAGATGTGAATGTTGCCTGTCCGCTTCTGGACGACTGCTTTTCCGGAGCTCCCCAGTATCCATGATCGACATTTCCATCACCAACCTGATAACAGAAAGCCTGAACCGAGCCATCACTTCCAAGGACTGTGCATCTCTCGAAATAAGCAACGAATCTGTCCATGATCCTCTTATAGTGTGCCTCTGTAGCAGTATCCGCAAATGCCTCGGCAAACTCCATGTGCGCAAGTCCTAGAACTGTAGCCGAATATGCCTGTGGCAGACCAAACTTGGCATGATCTCCCGCATCATGGTATCCACCGCTGACATCCACAGTTTTTCCATTATATGTTGTCTTTGCATCCTCAGTATGGCAGTTTGATCTCCAGGTGAACTCACTCTTTGCAGATACATCACTTCCGCACATATTCGCATCATAAAGATACAGTGACTCCTGAAGAAGCTTTGCATAATTGTACTCAACATCCGTATTGATCTCACCTGTGTTGTCCCCTGCTCCGCCTGATGAGGATGACAGCGAACCGATAAATGAGTCAAATGCGCCAGCCTGTGAGCTGTAGTACACCTTTACGCCTGTTATCGATACGCCATTTGCCGTACCTGTATAGCCAAGCTTTGAATAACTCACGCTCGATCCGGCATTTACTGCACCTGACTTCTTGGATGTGTTTGGATATATGTACAGCTTTCCATCACTGAATACACCCTTGAGATCCGACCAGCTGCTGTAATCCTTAACTGCAGTTACTGAACCATTCACATCAGCCACCGCTATCCAGTCTGCTATATATGAATTGCTCTTGTTATTTATCGTTATCTCTGTCTCGTAGTAGCCGTCTCCCTTGGCTGTTCCATCTCCATCGGCAAGGCTTGCAGTTACGCTTGAACTTGTGTTTCCAATTGAATCAAGGTCCGCACTGCCTGATCCGCTGTCTCCCGAACCGCCAGATTCACCTGATGAACCACCAGATGTGCTCTTTGTTCCCGAGAGCACCGCTGACACGATCCTGAATTTGATCGTGCTGTTCTCCTTAAGATTGGCAACCTGTATTCCAAATGCCACCTTCTCCGTGCTGGTTGTGCTGATAGATGACAGATCAAGTACAGCATCAAACTGACCGCTCTTGGACAAATCTATCCACTTGTCATTATTCGACCAGGAAGATCCATATGATGCAAATGGCATAACTCCCGCATTCTGTCCACTTGCAGCGGTAAATGTGTCAACCGCATATGTGATCTTGAGCGTCTTGTATCCCGCATCCGCAATAGCCTTCATGGATGCCAGATCTGATGACGGCGAAAATCTGATCTCCGCCTTTCCATAATCACTCCATTCATCTGTTGCCGCAGTCACCGTCTTCCAGCCGGTGTCCGGTTTCAGATCCTTTGTGATAGTCTCCGCCTTAGCTGTGATCTCCGGCCAGGTTATACTGCCGATGATAATGCATAAAGCGAGAACGTACGCCAGGATCCTGCTCGCTGCTTTCTTTCTCATTTCCCTTTTCCTCCTTGTACTTCCTTTTTCCTCCAGAAAAAATTACCCTATTATTAAAAATATAGCACAGAAAACACCTTCATGCGAACAAATAATCCGTCATTATTTATCCGCATAATTACCAATGTTTTCTGTGCTATTTTACCAACACGTTGTTTCCAAGTATTCTCTTTGAATTCTCTATGTCATTCGCCATCTGACCTTTAAGCTCATCAAGGCTTCCAAATTTTTTCTCACCCCGGATCTTCTCTATAAGCTCCACTTTGATGATCTGTCCGTATATATCCCTGTCAAAGTCAAAGATATTAGTCTCTATAGTAATGTTTCCCTTGTCATTCACCGTAGGATTGTCACCTATATTGGTAATTCCCATGTAGACTCTGAAAGGATCCTCATGTACTGCATGCGATCCCCGGATGATCCTTATCCTTGAAGCATACACGCCAGCCGGCGGATACAGTTTGCGTTCTTCTGGCAGCATGTTCGCCGTCGGTATTCCTATTGTTCTTCCAAGCTGCTTACCGGACACCACTTCACCTGTCATACTGTACGGCCTGCCTAGCATCGGGATGACCGACCTCACATCGCCCTCGGATATATTCTTTCTGATGACGGTCGAGCTGACAACCTCATCGTCCTGTTCCAGCTTGTCTATGACTATGACCTTATATCCGTACTCTTCCGCATAGCTTCTGAGGGTATCCACATCACCCTTTCTGTCCCTGCCGAATCTGTAATCGCTTCCAACCACGACATATCCGGCCCGAATCATGTCCACCAGGA
>ERZ779913.530-NODE-530-length-14076-cov-2.2793_pt1 | contig 14076 bp, 10 predicted proteins | sample MGYA00511547_ERZ779913 | MGnify/ENA primary metagenome ERZ779913 (study PRJEB29588, sample SAMEA2149539) | human gut metagenome | biome: human gut; feature: human-associated habitat; material: faeces | place: Denmark | collected 2008/2010 ...
GAAAGTATGGACATTACATAGTTTTGATGAGACGGACTATCATCATTCATAACAAAGGATGGAAAACAATGGAGGAAAATCCTCTGCTTCTGCAAAGGCAGTCGCATTTTGCTCCGCAAAACAAGGAGGATTAATTATGGGAATTATCAGAGCAATTACGCAGGCGATCGGCGGAGGTCTTGCCGATCAGTGGTTAGAAGTTTACGAAGCAGATGACATGGGGGACAACACTGTCTTTACGAGCGGTGTGCTGATCCGAAAAGGACAGAACCGGAAGGGAACGCCGGATACGGTCAGCAACGGTTCGATCATTCATGTGTATGACAATCAGTTCATGATGCTCGTAGACGGTGGAAAGATCGTAGATTACACGGCAGAGCCGGGATATTATAAAGTGGATAATTCATCCATGCCATCCATGTTCAACGGTGAATTTGGAGAATCTTTAAAAGAAACATTCAATCGTTTCAAATTCGGCGGACAGACGCCGACGATGCAGAAGGTATTTTTTATCAATCTGCAGGAGATCAAAGGAATCAAATTCGGTACCAGAAATCCGATCAATTATTTTGATAATTTTTATAACGCAGAATTGTTTTTGCGTGCACATGGAACTTATTCCATCAAAGTCACCAATCCGCTGCAGTTCTATGCGGAAGCCATCCCGAAAAATCAGGATCATGTGGAGATCTCATCCATCAATGAACAGTATCTGTCCGAGTTTTTAGAGGCACTGCAGGCATCCATCAACCAGATGTCAGCGGACGGAACCAGAATTTCCTATGTGACTTCAAAAGCAAGAGAACTTGGAAAGTATATGGCGAATACGCTCGATGAAGAGTGGAACCAGATGCGCGGTATGGAGATCCAGAGTGTCGGTATTGCGAGCGTATCTTATGATGAGGAGTCCCAGAAACTCATCAACATGAGAAATGAGGGCGCAATGCTCGGTGGTGACTTCAATGTAATGCGCGGTATGGCAGTCAAAAATCTGACCGAGGGTGTGCGTGATGCAGGAAGCAATGCAGCAGGAGCCATGAACGGGTTTATGGGAGTCGGCATGGGCATGAATGAGATGAACCAGACGTTGTCAGGACTTGGCGCACTTCAGACACCGCAGGATCAGCAGGGGCAGATGTATGGAAATGCAGCACAGAGCCAGATGGCAGGAGGCATGAATCAGGGGCAGAATGCGGGAGCCATGAACCAGAGCCAGCCAAATCCGGCAGGCAGTGCAGCGGGCACATGGACCTGTGAGTGCGGCCGCACCAACACGGGAAAATTCTGCAGTGAATGTGGAAAACCGGCGCCTGCACCAAAGAATGAGTGGACATGTGAATGCGGCCATGTCAATACAGGAAAATTCTGCAGTGAGTGTGGAAAACCGGCACCGGCAGCAGAGTGGACGTGTGAATGTGGTCAGGTCAACAAAGGAAAATTCTGCAGTAACTGTGGAAAAGCGAGGAACTAATTATGGCAGTGATCAGTTTTAAATGTCCAAATTGTGATGGAGAACTGATTTTTGATCCTTCCACACAAAAGTATAAATGTGAATATTGTTTCAGTCTGTTTTCACAGGAAGAGTTAGATGCAATGAAGCCGGCACAGACGACAGAACCTCAAAATGCAGATGCTGCGGGCGCAGGAAAAGCATCAGGTAAACCGGAGAATAAGAAGCGGGGCCAGCCGGGAGATAAAGCAGGTAGTGGAACAGAAAAAGATAACACGGAAAATAAAGAGTCAGATAAAGAAGCAGGGAAGGAAGCTGATGCAGTGACCTATACCTGTCCGAGCTGTGGTGCACAGATTGTGACGGATGCCACTACAGCGGCGACTTTCTGTTATTATTGCCATAATCCGGTCGTGCTTGGCGGACGGCTGGAAGGTAAATTCCTGCCGGATCAGGTGATTCCGTTTTCTGTGTCGCGGGAAGATGCAGAAAAAGGTTTTAAAGATTATGTCTGCAAGAAAAAATTTGTCCCGCGTGCCTTTTATAACAAAAAGCAGGTCGAGAGCATCACAGGTGTATATTTTCCATACTGGCATTACAATACCAGACTGGAGGGAAAAATGCAGGGCGAGGCGAGAAATGTCCGCATGTGGCGAACCGGAAACACGGAATATACGGAGACAAAGTATTATCAGGTATCAAGAGAAGGTGATGTAAAACTTGAAAACCTGACGGAAAATGCACTTGGAAAGGCAAATCAGGAGCTGATCTGCGGTGTAATGCCTTATGATTTTAAGGATGTGAAAAAGTTTCAGCTTGGATTTCTGTCTGGATTTCTGGCAGAAAAGCGTGATATTGAGAAAAAACAGATAGAAAAGAAAGTGCAGCAGGAAGCGCGTGAGAGTGCAGAGAAACTGATGAGGGAACAAATAAATGGATACAGTTCCGTGTCGGTAAAAAATGCCGATTTCCGGGCATTAAAAGAAAAGTGGTCGTATACGCTTTTGCCGGTATGGACAATTACATACAAGGCGAAAAACGGAAAAATCTATTATTTTTCCATGAACGGACAGACTGGAAAGGTGTACGGCGAACTCCCGATCGACTATAAAAAAATCTCACTTGTCAGTGGAATCGTCAGTCTGGTAACACTGGTCATTTTATTACTGGGAGGGCTAGCATGAGACAGAAAAGATTTTTATGTTTAAAGGGTATTGTATTTGCCTGGCTGTTTACGATTTTACTTGCAGCGGGCGGACAGCATGTATGCTTTGCAGCAGAAGAAAATGTTCCACAACAGACGGTATATGATGATGCTGCGCTTCTGACACCGGAAGAGATCGAGACGCTTGAGAGTGAACTGGACGCTGCGGGAGAGAAGACCGGATGGAATATGCTGATGTTGACGACGGATGACACAAATGGAAAAACCACGCAGGAATATGCGGATGATTTCTTTGATGCGATTGCAGAAAACGGTGATGGTGTTGCACTCCTGATCGATATGCAGAACCGTGAAATCTGTATTTCTACCGGTGGCATTGCAATCAGGTATCTTACGGATGCGCGTGTTGAAGATATTTTAAATGACGGATATGAACCGATCTCAGATGGAGAATATGAACAGTGTCTGTCTGTAATGTTAAAAGATGTGCTGGTTTATTATGATGAAGGAATCCCGTCAAATCAGTATGAGTATGAGGAGACGGATATTGAGATCACGCCGGCAGAATATGTCATCACATCCGTTGCTTTAGCTCTGATCCCAGGCGCTATTGTATTCCTGGTGCTTGTACTATTTTGTAAATTAAGGAATGGCAAATATAAATATGACGCTCACGAGTCCGGAACAGTGAATATAAAGAAACACAGCGATGTGCTTGTGAACACTGTTGTGACACACCGTCATATAGAAGAGAAGAAAGCAGAAGACAGCGGCAGGAGTACGGTACATACGAGCAGCAGCGGCGTAAAACATGGTGGAGGCAGTAAAAAATTTTAACAGCATAATAAAAAAATGTTCCTGACATGATAAAAAAGAGGTTGCGTATGCAGCCTCTTTATGTTATTATCTTCCTCATGAGGACAAGTGTCAGCGTGCAACAAACACAACAGATGAATTTCTAAAGAGAGGGATAGAGTCACATGAAAGAAAAAGGTCAGTATTATGTGCTGAAAGAAAAAGCAGTTCCGGAAGTCCTCTTAAAGGTGGTCGAGGCAAAGCGGCTGATTGAATCCGGTAAGATTGCATCCGTGCAGGAGGCAACAGAAAAAGTTGGCATCAGCAGGAGTTCTTTTTATAAATATAAAGATGATATTTTTCCATTTCATGACACGGCAAAAGGAAGGACGATCACATTAGTCATCCAGTTGGATGATGAACCGGGGCTGTTATCCGTTGTATTAAAGACCGTAGCAGAGTTTCATGCTAATATTCTTACGATACATCAGAGTATACCGATCAACGGTATCGCTTCTCTTACACTCAGTGTGGATGTCCTGCCACAGACTGGTGATGTGGCTGAAATGTTAGAGCACATTGAGGAACAGGAAGGCATCCATTATGTGAAGATTCTCGCAAGAGAATAAGACATGGCAGATGCGTCATATATTGTAGTTCATAAAATATGCATGTAAGATGTGTAAAATGATAGAAAGATAATAAAGTCTGTCTGAGAGGATGGAAGCGGTAGTCTGGCAGACGAACTTGGAGGATGAAAAATGAAAGCAGCAGTAATGGGATATGGAACAATCGGTTCTGGTGTTGTGGAAGTACTTGACATCAACGGAAGCAGCATAGCAAAACGTGTCGGAGAGCCGGTAGAGATCAAATATGTATTGGATTTAAGAGATTTTCCGGGAGATCCGATCCAGGATAAGATCGTACACGACTATAAGACGATTGCAGAAGATCCTGAGGTAAAGATCGTCGTTGAGACCATGGGAGGTGTGGAACCGGCTTATACCTTTGTAAAAGCAATGTTAGAGGCCGGAAAACATGTTACTACTTCAAACAAAGCGTTAGTAGCAGCAAAAGGAGCAGAGCTGATCGCACTTGCAAAAGAGAAAAATGTTAACTTTATGTTCGAAGCAAGCGTCGGTGGCGGTATCCCGATCATCCGTCCGTTAAATTCCTGTCTGACTGCTGATGAGATTGAGGAAATCACAGGAATCGTCAATGGAACAACGAACTATATGATGACTGAAATGTCAGAAAAAGGTGCTGATTTTGATGAGGTATTAAAAGATGCACAGGCAAAAGGATATGCGGAGAAAGATCCGACAGCCGATATTGAAGGGTATGATGCCTGCAGAAAGATTGCAATTCTGACATCACTTGTCTGTGGACAGCAGGTAGATTTTGAGGATATCCACACAGAAGGAATTACACATATCTCTGCGACCGATATTAAATATGCAAAAGCCATGGGAAGAGCCATTAAACTTCTTGCAACAAGCAAAAAGACAGACGGCGGGTATGTTGCAATGGTTGCCCCATTCTTATTACCGAAAGAGCATCCGTTATATAATGTAAACGGTGTGTTCAATGCAATCTTTGTCCGTGGAAATGTACTTGGAGATGCAATGTTCTATGGAAGCGGTGCAGGAAAACTCCCGACAGCCAGTGCAGTTGTTGCGGATGTTGTGGAAATGGCAAAGAATCTTGATAAGAATATACCGGTGGAGTGGAGCTCAAAGAAATTAGAGCTGGTAGATTACCGCAGCGCAAAGAACCGTTTCTTTGTCAGAGTGTCAGGCACAGATAAAACTTTTGTGGAAAAAGTATTTGGAAATGTAGAATATATTGATGCACAGGGTGTTACAGGAGAGCTTGGTTTTGTGACCGAAGTGATGACAGAAGAAGCTTTGGAGAACAAAAAAGCAGCATATGGGGAAGTGTTGAATGTCATTCGTGTAGCATAGAAAAAAGAGCAGATCGTGGATCACATGGAAGGCGGTTCACGGGTCTGCTCTTTTTATGAAAACGGAAGAGTGTGAAAAGTAAGATTGTTTGCACATAGATTTGTGCTTACACACGAATTTGAGATACGCAAAAGCAGCGTGGAAATGGAGAGGAATATGACGTTAAGTGAATGTTACGAAGAAATGGGCGCGGATCTGCACGAAGTGCTGCGGCGGCTAAAGACGGAGGAGAGGATCGGGAAATTTTTAAAACTGATTCTGAAGGATACGAATTATGAGTCGCTGTGTAAGGCGCTGGAAGAAAAGAATTATGAGCAGGCGTTTACACATATACATAATTTAAAGGGGCTGGCAATGAATCTGGGACTGACACCGCTTTTGGTTCCGGCACAGGAGTTATGCGAAGAACTTAGGGATGGCGAACCGGAAAGGGAGCTTAAACCGCTTTTGGATGAGGTGGCGGCGGCATATCAGAAAGTCCTTGGTATTGTCGAAAGACTTGACTGAGATAACAGTGTGAAAAGCTGGAATTTTGGCTGATTCTTTGTAATGAGTTATTCGGAAATGGAGAACAGTATCAAAGGTAAAGATGCATTTTTGAATCTCTGACATATGATAAAACAGAAGGTTTTATGTCTGAGGTAGAAAAAAGTGCAGGTAATTCTTTTGATCACAGCTGTCAGTGTGGATGTCTTTGTGGCGTGTGTGGCGTGTGGGAGTGAGCAGATAAAGATCGGATCTGTGGCAGCGTTATGCATCAGCACGGTCTGCAGTGGAATATTAGGGATATCACTTTATGCGGGGATGGCGTTACAGGGGATACTTTTAAAAAAATATGCATTATACTTAAGTTTTTGCGGACTGCTTGCAGTGGGAATTTTTAAGCTGACAGAGTATGCGATCAGAAAATATATTGAGCGTCATAAGTTCCTCTGCAAGAAAGTCAAAATCTCTTTTTCACAGCTCAGTTTTATTCTGAGTATCTACAACAATCCGGTAATGGCAGACCGCGACCATTCGGCGACCATGTCGTGTGTGGAGGCTGTATTTTTTGCACTTGCAATGTCACTGGATGGGATGTTTGGAGGGCTGGGTGCAGGATTTGGCGGAAAGTATATTTTTCTTACGGTGCTTGGAAGTTTTGTCGTCAGTTTCTGTGCCGTACTTTGCGGATGCAGGATTGGCATGCAGGCATCTAAGCGGTGGAAAGCCGATGTATCGTGGCTTGGAGGCGTGTTGTTTGTAATCCTTGCGTTTCAGAAGATGATATAAGACGCCGGCTGCCCATTGCTGCGGGAAAATCAGGAAAGTCTGTTACTATGTATGTCTTGCATGACATTTTGGTAATAAAATTTTCCTGCGTGTGGGCAGCACATACTGCCGCTTTCTGTGGATTTGGAAATAATGTATAAATATACATAAAATCTTGGTACTATTTGTTTTTGGAAAAAGGTTGAAAAAAGTCTTATGATATGATACACTTTTTACAATTTAAGAAAAAGACTATAGGTACTAATAAGGGAAAGTTCAGTCAGGGGACTGTCTGGATGGAAAAAGAAGAAAAACGGCGACGTTTTTTTTTTTGGAAAAAAAGTGAAAGGACAGGGAAACGAATGAAAGCTCATTTAATACTCGAAGATGGGAATGTATTTACCGGAACAAGTATAGGTTCTACTAGGGAAGTCATCAGTGAGATCGTATTTAATACGTCGATGACAGGTTATCTGGAGGTTCTGACTGATCCGTCATATGCGGGACAGGCGGTTGTTATGACTTATCCGCTGATTGGAAATTATGGAATCACACCGGATATGGAGTCAGGCAGACCGTGGCCGGATGGATATATCGTAAGGGAGTTATCAAGAATGCCGAGTAACTTCCGTGAGGAGGGAACAATTCAGGATTTCCTCACGAAATATGACATTCCGGGTATAGCAGGGATCGACACCCGTGCACTGACCAAGATCCTTCGTGAGAAGGGAACCATGAATAGTATGATCACCACGAATAATAACTATAATATAGAAGAAATTATTCCCAGATTAAAAGCATACACGACAGGTAATGTTGTGGACAAAGTTACCTGCAGTGAAAAACGAGTATTAAAAGGAAATGGCAAGCGAGTTGCTTTGCTTGACCTTGGAGCAAAAAATAATATTGCCCAGTCTTTAAATAAACGCGGCTGTGAAGTGACGATCTATCCGGCACATACGACTGCAGAAGAGATCCTTGCAACAAATCCGGATGGAATCATGTTAAGTAACGGACCTGGAGATCCGAAGGAGTGCAAGGAGATCATTGCTGAGATCAAAAAATTATATGACTCCGATACACCAATCTTTGCAATCTGCTTAGGACATCAGCTGATGGCACTTGCAACCGGCGCTGACACACATAAGATGAAATACGGACACCGTGGCGGCAACCATCCGGTAAAAGATTTAGAAACCGGAAGAGTATATATTTCCTCCCAGAATCACGGTTATGTGGTAGATACGGATACACTTGATCCGGTGATCGCGAAACCGGCATTTGTGAATGTAAACGATGGAACCAATGAGGGACTTTCCTATGTAGGCAAAAACATTTTTACCGTACAGTTCCATCCGGAAGCGTGTCCGGGGCCGCAGGATTCTGCATACCTGTTTGATCGTTTTATTTCGATGATGTAGAAAAATTCTTACGTTATTGTTTAACAAATTTTAGGAGGAAGAATTAATGCCAAGAAATCATGACATAAAAAAAGTTTTAGTAATTGGTTCCGGCCCGATCGTAATCGGACAGGCTGCAGAGTTTGACTATGCAGGTACACAGGCATGCCGCTCATTAAAAGAAGAAGGCGTTGAGGTTGTGCTGGTAAACTCAAACCCGGCGACGATCATGACAGATAAAGATATTGCAGATCAGGTTTACATTGAGCCGCTTACGGTATCCGTCTTAGAGAAGATTATCGCAAAAGAAAAACCGGACAGCGTACTGCCGACTTTAGGTGGACAGGCCGGATTAAACCTCGGTATGGAATTAGAGGAAAAAGGCATACTTGAAAAATATAATGTCAGACTGATCGGTACAACAGCAGAGACGATTTTTAAAGCAGAGGACCGTCAGGCATTCAAAGATACCATGGAAAAGATCGGTGAGCCTTGTGCAGCATCCCAGGTCGTACACAACGTACAAGATGGTATCAAGTTTACCAATACCATTGGTTATCCGGTCGTACTTCGTCCGGCATATACGCTTGGCGGAAGCGGCGGTGGTATCGCACATAACGAGACCGAGCTGGTTGAGATCTTAACAAACGGTCTGCGTCTTTCCCGTGTCGGAGAGGTATTGGTAGAGCGTTGTATCGCAGGATGGAAAGAGATCGAGTATGAGGTAATGCGTGATGCGAACGGCAACTGTATCACCGTGTGTAACATGGAAAATATCGATCCGGTCGGTGTACATACCGGTGATTCCATCGTTGTTGCACCTTCCCAGACACTTGGCGATAAGGAATACCAGATGCTCCGTACATCTGCATTAAATATTATTTCCGAGTTAAATATCACCGGAGGATGTAACGTACAGTATGCATTGAATCCGGACAGCTTTGAGTACTGCGTCATCGAGGTTAACCCGCGTGTATCCCGTTCTTCTGCACTTGCATCCAAGGCAACCGGATATCCGATTGCAAAAGTTGCCGCAAAGATCGCATTGGGCTATACCTTAGACGAAATTAAAAATGCAATTACCGGAAAAACTTACGCAAGTTTCGAGCCGATGCTTGACTATTGTGTTGTAAAGATTCCGAGACTTCCATTTGATAAATTCATCACGGCAAAGAGAACCCTGACCACACAGATGAAGGCAACCGGAGAGGTTATGAGTATCTGCAATAACTTTGAGGGTGCATTGATGAAAGCAATCCGTTCCTTAGAGCAGCATGTGGACAGTTTAATGTCTTACGACTTTACCGGACTTTCCGATAAAGAGTTAGATGAGCAGCTGCATGTAGTGGATGACCGCCGTATCTGGGTGATCGCAGAGGCACTGCGCAGAGGCGTAAGCTATGACAAGATCCATGAGATCACGAAGATCGACCGCTGGTTTATTGACAAACTTGCCATCCTGGTTGAGATGGAAAACCAGTTAAAGAATGAGCCTTTGACTGTAGAATTATTAAAAGAAGCAAAACGCATCGAGTTCCCGGACAGCGTTATTGCAAAACTGACCGGAAAGACCGAAAAAGAGATCCATGACATGCGTTATGAAAATGGTATCGTGGCAGCATTCAAGATGGTAGATACCTGTGCCGCAGAGTTTGAGGCATCCACACCGTACTACTATTCCGTATTCGGAAGCGAGAACGAAGCCATCGAAACCAATCCAAAGAAAAAGGTACTGGTACTTGGTTCCGGTCCGATCCGTATCGGACAGGGTATCGAGTTTGATTACTGCTCCGTACACTGTACCTGGGCATTTGCAAAAGAGGGATGGGAGACCGTCATCATCAACAACAACCCGGAGACCGTTTCCACTGACTTTGATATCGCAGACAAACTTTATTTTGAACCTTTAACACCGGAAGATGTAGAGAGCATCGTAAAACTGGAAAAACCGGATGGTGCTGTCGTACAGTTTGGTGGACAGACCGCGATCAAGTTAACCGAGAGCCTGATGAAGATGGGTGTTAAGATCCTTGGAACAAAAGCAGAGGATGTCGATGCGGCAGAGGACCGTGAGCTTTTCGATGAGATTCTTGAAAAAACACAGATTCCGAGAGCTGCAGGTGGAACTGTATTTACCGCAGAGGAGGCAAAAGAAGTTGCAAACCGTCTCGGCTATCCGGTACTGGTAAGACCTTCCTATGTACTCGGTGGACAGGGTATGAAGATCGCATTCAACGATGATGAGATCGAGGAATTTATCGGCATCATCAATCGTATCGCACAGGATCACCCGATTCTCGTAGATAAATATTTACAGGGAAAAGAAATCGAGGTCGATGCTGTATGTGACGGAACCGATATCTTAATTCCTGGTATCATGGAGCATATCGAACGTACCGGTGTACACTCTGGAGACAGTATTTCCGTATACCCGGCACCGACGATCAGTGACCATGTAAAAGAGACAATCGTTGAGTATACGAAACGTCTGGCGCAGGCACTGCATGTCATCGGACTGATCAATATCCAGTTCATCGCTATGGACGAGCAGGTATATGTCATTGAGGTAAACCCGCGTTCTTCGAGAACCGTGCCATACATCAGCAAAGTAACCGGTATTCCGATCGTTGACCTTGCAACGAAAGTAATTATCGGTGATACTATCCGCGGACTTGGCTATGAGCCGGGACTTGCACCGACCGCAGATTACATTGCAATCAAGATGCCGGTATTCTCCTTCGAGAAACTGCGTGGCGCTGAGATCTCCTTAGGACCGGAGATGAAATCAACCGGTGAGTGCCTTGGTATTGCAAAGACCTTCAACGAGGCTCTCTACAAAGCATTCCTCGGCGCAGGCGTGACTTTACCGAAATACAAACAGATGATCATGACCGTCAAAGATGCAGATAAGCCGGAAGCAGTCGGCGTTGCAAAACGTTTTGAGGCACTTGGCTACAAGATTTACGCAACCAGAAGTACCGCAAAATATTTACAGGAGCACGGCGTCAATGCACTTCGTGTCAACAAGATCTCCCAGGAGTCACCGAACGTTATGGACTTAATCTTAGGACATAAGATCGACCTTGTCATCGACACACCGACACAGGGAAATGGTGATAAGACCAGAGACGGATTCCTGATCCGGAGAAATGCAATCGAGACAGGTGTTTACTGTATCACAGCAATGGATACGGCAAATGCGTTGGCACGCAGCTTAGAGACTGCGACCGATGATCTGACACCGGTGGATATTGCGACCGTAAAGAACTTGTAGTTCTTTGAATTTATAATTCTTTGAACTTGTAGTTCTTTGAATTTATAATTCTTTGAACCTGTAGTTCTTTGAATTTTATAATATAGAAAAGACAGCACAAATCCAAAAGGAGGCGTGCTGTTTTTGCTTTTGCGGGATATGGATATTGGCGACAACATGAAAAAACGACATGAAAGCAGTTAAGAAATTGCTTTCATGTCGTTTTTTATATCGCCGGAATATCCACTCCAACATATAGAAAAAAGTCGCGCGGATTAACGGAGTTTCATTTTTTTGCGCGGTTTCTTTTGGACCAGTGGTTTTTCTGTGCCCAAAGCATCCTGCGGGATCACAGATGCACTACTCATTAAGGCGCTTGCCGCTTTTTGTTCCAGTTTACTTTGATTGTGCTGTGCAATCTGAAGCTTGACCTTGCGGAAACGGTCTGCCGTTTCTTTGATGTAGGCATCGGAAACAAAATGCTTTACAGAATCTTTATCCAATGCGATACGGTTGTCCATGGTTTTCATGATATCTGTGATCTTTAAAGATTTGTTGATCACCGGGTCACTTAAATCGTATATCATGTTTGTGGAAAACTTCAGTACCATCGGATGAAGAAAATCAGCCGGATTCTCTGCAAGCACAAGGGCTTTTTCGCCATCGGAAAGATCTACACATGCACCGGTCGGAAGAATATGGATACATTCTGCTAAAGCGGAAAGTACGAGCGGATTGTAGGTGGCTTTATCCTTTTTCAGACGTCCCATGGCAGCAATTTCTGAAATTGGCGGTTTGTTAATGTTCATTGCGGTCAGATGGTCAAATTCGTCCGCTACTGCTAAAATATCGACGAGAAGACGGATATTGTCTGCCGGTTCTTTGACTTTTAAAGTACGGCTGTTTTTAAAAATGATCTGCTGGATAATATCAAGCGTATGTACCGGGAATTTATAATCACCACGGTCCGGGCGGAGTGTTTCATAACCGCGCTCTAAGTTGAGCTGGATAAAATCCTTATCTGCTGTTGTAAGGTCATCCCCTTTGTCTAACACTGTCTGTGGTACATACAGATAACCAAAATCGTAGAGAAGCGCAGCTGTGATAAGGGCTGTCTGTTCTGCAGCAGGCAGATGCATCTGATTTGTGATCATCGCACAGAGAATGCCGACACTGATGGAATGTTTGTAAACAAAATCTGCAGAACTTCGCAGGTTTTGTGCAAAATTTAATTTGTGATCAAGACTGCCGTAATGTGTCTGGATGTCTCTGACGAGATCGCTCAGCGAAACAGGTGCCTGATTGGTCTGCAGACGATCCATATTTTCTTTTAATTTAAAAACATATATAGTCTGGAACTGTTCGAATTCAAGATCCTCTCTGGAAAGAGGCGGTACCGGCTCTGCCGGCTCAAGAATAAAAATACCGATCAGACCAAAGTTTTCGATACTGTTAATACCCTGCATGGTTAAAAGTGTGTCTCTTTCATAAAGAAGAACACCCATCTTATTGTAGATTGGTTTTGCAAGTCTCATGCCGGGTTTTAAATCCGCTGTTTTTACAAATTGCATAGGTAAATCCTCCCCCTGTGATGATTATCAGGCTCTTTTTATACCATATCCAGACATCAGATGCCTGAATATTCCCCCAATAATGGTATGTGAAAAAATTAATATTCATATTGTGCTTTACATGCTATAATACCATATTAATAGAAGAAATACAATGAACGAAAAATACAACAGCAGCAGAAAGCTTACTGTTCAGCCGAAAGGAACAGCATGAGACACAATTTTTTGAGAAGAATCCTGGGAGGAATACTGACCGGCTGCATACTTGTTACGGCAACTGTCCATGCAGGAACGACACAGAAAGATATTGATAAGGCAAAAGACCAGATCACAGACCTTAAGAAACAGAAAGAAGATGCGAAAGATCAGGTGGACAGCCTGACCAATGAAAAACAGGGATTGGAGAGCGACCTTAGCGGACTGAACGGACAGTTAAATACGATCACTTCCGATATGAACCAGTTAGAGCAGCAGGCAGCGCAGAAAGAGGACGAGATCAATACGGCGGCGGAAGATCTGAAACGTTCCGAGGAACGATCTGCAGAACAGTATGAAGATATGAAAGTGCGCATTCAGTATATTTATGAAAATGGCAATCAGTCTGTATGGGACATGCTTATTCATGTGTCCTCCATCGCAGAATTTTTAAATCAGGCGGAATATACAAGTGCAATCAATCAGTATGACAGAAATATGCTTACGGCATATCAGGAGCTCACGGAGCAGATCAAAAAACAGAAAAAGGAACTCGAGGAGCAGAAGGAAGAACTGACTGTATTACAGCAGGAAAAACAGAAAGAGCAGGAAAAAGTCAACAGCCTGATCGGGGATACGCAGAAGAAGATACAGGAATCCAGCGAGAAAATTGAAGATGCACAGTCCGATGTGGAATCGATCGATGCAAAGATCGAGAAAATGATCGAATACGAAAAGCAGCTTGAGATACAGAAGGCAAAAGAGGATGCTGCGCGCCTTGCAGCCATCAAAAAGCAGGAACAGGAAAACAGGTCGAATGTGACATACGCACCGGCACAGAGCGATGCGTATCTGTTAGCTGCCATCATCCAGTGTGAAGCATGGGGCGAGCCATATGATGGAAAACTTGCGGTGGGCAGCGTGATCATGAACCGTGTCAGAAGCTCCTATTTTCCGAATACGGTTTCCGGTGTGATTTATCAGGGAGGGCAGTTCTCTCCGGTTGCCAGCGGTCGTCTTGCATACCGTCTG
>ERZ779913.532-NODE-532-length-14055-cov-4.95414_pt1 | contig 14055 bp, 10 predicted proteins | sample MGYA00511547_ERZ779913 | MGnify/ENA primary metagenome ERZ779913 (study PRJEB29588, sample SAMEA2149539) | human gut metagenome | biome: human gut; feature: human-associated habitat; material: faeces | place: Denmark | collected 2008/2010 ...
CTGAAAAATACAGTTTGTCAAGGCGTGTTATGATAGGGTGCTTATCTTCCCAGAATGTCTGGAAGTAGGCGTCCACGTCTTTTTGCTTTGCGGCAAAGTCGCAGCCCTCACGCACCTGTACGAATGATGCCGCGCCAGTTACGTTGACCATATTAGGAAAATACTCGTCCTTGTTGGCTATATTGGTGGTGTATGAGAAGTCGATGACGCCCTGTATGTCCTTGTCGATGAAAGTGTTGTCGAAGTCTTTAACCACGCCCGTAATGCGGAAATGATTGTTTCCGGCTGTTGTCAGGGTGCGGCCTATGACCGTAGTATTGCCGAACAGGCGGCGTGCGGCACTCTCCGTCAAAACGATGTTACCCTTCTGTTTGAGGCTGTTGGCGCGGTTGCCCTGCAGGAAAGGGAAGTCGAACATCGAGAAGAATGTCGAGTCAGCCTCGAGAACAGATAGATTGACAAAGTTGCCATTATCCTTCAGTTTCAGACTTCCTGCCGTGAAACCGCACGTCTGTTCTATTTCAGGATATTGTGAGCGCAGGTATCTCAACACAGCGTGGTGACAGTTAGCAGTTCTCCATGCGCCGTCGTCCATATTAAGACCTATGCTGTAAATACGCTTAGCCTTACTGTGCTGGTGGTTGATGCTAAACTCCTGCCACGTGTACAGTCCGATGATGATGACAAATGTCAGGCTGACCGCCAGTCCGAACACATTTACGGCCGTATAAGTCTTGTTCCTCGAGAGAAACGTGAAATAACTTTTAAAGTTGAAGTTTCCCATATTTTATATCATTATTTGTTTCGTTTTTCATTTGCCTTCCAGCCCTCTTACCGACTTTCAGACGCATCCGCTTTCCTGTTCATAATTATCTTATGATCTATCCATTACGCATAGTGTTGCAAATGACCATCTTTATTCTCTAGATACCTTCTTACAGTCTGGGAGACTATGTCTGGCAGTGCGGAAAGCCACCTTTGATAGTGTGCCTCCGTAGCTTTTGGCATATTAAATCCATTCATGATGCCTTTGCGGTGTAATATTACTATTCGAGTACGAGTATGTCATTATCCTTATACCCCTCATATCCGCTGACGATAACCTTCTCGCCAGGTTCCAGACCCTCAAGTACCTCATAATACTGCGGATTCTGCCGTCCTATGCGTATCTTGCGTCTGTAGGCCTTGCGTCCGTCCTTATCGAGCACAAATATCCACGTACCTCCTGTCACGCTGTAAAACGTGCCTTTCGGTATGATTATTGCTTTTTTCGACTCGCCCAGCTGCAGGTCTACATAGTATGTCTGTCCCGTCCGTATGTTCTTCGGGCGGGCACCGCTGAAGGTGAAGTCAATCTTAAAGCGACCTTCACGCACCTCAGGATACACCTTGCGCACGGTCAGACGGTATGTCCTGCCGTTCTGCTCGAATGTGGCCGACAATCCGGCATGCACGCGATCGATGTAATGCTCGTCCACCTGTGCCTCCACCTTATAGTCGCTCAGATCGTTAATGACGCCTATCTTCTGTCCCGGCGATATGCTCTGCCCGAGTTCAACGTCCAACAGACCAATCTCGCCGTCAATGGTCGAGCGTACGTTCAGCCTTGCCTTGCGCTCACGCACCAGCTCGACGTTCTTACGCATCGACGCCAAGTCAGAGCCCATCTGCTCCACCTGCGAACGGTTAAGCTCACTGGTCTTTCTCAATCGCTGCCTTATCAGTTTCTCTTTCTGCACAGCCAACTCATATTCCTCCTTGGCCTTCAGATAGTCCTCGCGCGAGTTAAGCTCCTCTTTCTGCAGTGCCTCCTGATGGTTGTAGGCCCTATGCTTGGTCCTGACATCCATACTCAGCTGCAGTGCCTCATTGCTGTTGTTCAGCTTGTCCTGCTCCATCGACAGACGCGTGCTGCGCAGCATGTTCTGCTTCTCGGCCAGTTCGCTCTCGGCATTGAGTATCTCAAGGTCAAGGTTCGAATTGCTCAGGCGTATTATCACATCGCCCTTGCTCACGTGAGCACCTTCGTCCTTCACCTTTGCCAGCACCACGCCGCCCTCTTCAGATGATATCTGCACCACTTGTATGGGCACCACGCTACCGTCGACACTTACATAGTCGTCAAACTGTGCGTTGCTCACCTGCGCTATGCTCAGACCACGACGCGCAGCGTCGATGTGAAGTTTGTCATGGCCAGCCATATCAACAGTCCTATCATGAGCGTGCCTCCGCCCGCCCATGGCCAATATTTCCTTGGCAATAAATATTTCTTCTGTTTCAGTTGAATATCCATAATGGTTCATTATTTATATAGTATCTCACAAGTCTTTCCCTAATGGCGAGCAGCATCTTCAACTGCAATAGTTTTATGCTGCTTTCAAGATAAGTCTGCGCTGACTCGTGTATGTCGAAAGTAGAGAGCATACCCTCCTCATATTTGCGGTAAGACAGGTGGTAGGCCAGCGAGTCGGCCGCCACCTTCTCCCGCATCTGCCTCACTTCCTTCTGATAACCCTCATAGTCGATAACGGCCTGCAAGGCGGCATCGTTCAGCTTACGCCTTGCATCCTGTGCGTTGAGCCTTGCCAACATATAATCCGCCTTGGCACGCTTTACCGAGCGCCATGTAGAAGGAGAGAAGAGGGGGATGGATAAGGTCAGGGACACATACTCACCGAGATTATTACGGAATTGTGAACCGAACGGTATTCTGTCCTGACGTTGAGAGAGATTTGTGTAGTAGGTGGTTGATATGCCGGCATACAACGATAGCTGCGGCAACATATCGGCGCGTCTTATCTTCCATTCGAGTCTTGCCTTCTCGACATTGGCATCGGCTATTACTATTTCGGGCTTGTTGTCCAGTTCCATGCTGTCTACGGGCAGACTCAAGGGCAGCCGGTCTGCAAGGGTGGCAATGGAGCAGTCGGGACGGAGCGAGTCGGCTGAGGGATAGTTCATGGACGTCTTCAATGAGAGCAGGGCGGTACGTGCCAGATTCTTTTGATGTAGCAGGTTGTAATCGTCCTCTGCCACTTGACTCTCCATCTGCACCACGTCCGGACGGCTCTTCTCACCCAGTTCGTATAGCCTGCGTGTCTTTGCCAGCAGCGCCTTCGAGTCGGCCAGTTTTCTTTCAGTCAGTTCTATGGACTTTATGGCATATACGGCATCGACGAACTTCTGCATCACATCCATGGCCTTGTCGTCCTGTGCCTTCTGCAACGCCGTAGCGGATGCGTTCTTGCTTATACGCGCCTTGCGGAATGCGTTCCATGTATGTCCCCAGTCCACGACCGGCAACAATGCACTTAGCTGATATCCATTGTTAAATGTCGTAACATTGTTATACGTGTTAGTTTCCGGGTCGATGTTTCGTCCCCAGTTGTACTGTCCGCCCACTTGAGCCGATACGCTGGGCAGGAAATCAAGCAGTGAGGCCCGGTATTCGGTCAGAGCCTGCTTCTGCTCTATGCACTCACGGCCCACTTCAGTAGCATGCGCTATGGCATAGCCGACACAACGGTCCAGCGACCATTCCTGTTGCGCGCAGGCAACTGTAGGGGCTGTAAGAATGAGAGTAATTATTGCTATCTTCGTATTCATACACAAAAACAAAGGCCAAAACCGTGCCAAAACACTTATGTTGCAGTGTATCAGCAAGATACGTTTATTTCTCATTTTGATAGATGTCCAAGAAATAGACACTGTTGCACAAAATTTGGACAATCGGGATGAACAAGGCTGCAAAATCCGTCCATACAGACCGTCTAATACCTGTTCGCCGTACCATACGCTGTAGGGACATAGATGTAATGGCACTTACAGGTACTATCTTCGATCACTATTTATGATTATCAGAAGATTATGTGTCTAAAAACTTTACATGCCCTTGTTTTTGTCGGACATACCGATTATCTTTGCACGTAAATGAGACAGGGTACCATACTTATCGTAGATGACAACCGCAACATTCTTACCACCGTTAAGATGCTGCTCGAAAACACGTTTGAGCATATTGTCGCCATTGCAAATCCTAACAATATTCCTTCACACTTGCGTGAAGACAAGCCCGACGTGGTGCTGCTCGACATGAACTTTCAGAGCCGCATCAACACCGGGAACGAGGGCCTTTACTGGCTGGCACAGATAAAGCAAATGAGGCCTCAGACCCAGGTGGTACTGTTTACGGCTTACGCCGACATTGAGCTGGCCGTAAACGGAATAAAGGCCGGTGCCACTGACTTTATCGTCAAGCCGTTTGACAACGACAAGCTGATAGCCACGCTTAAAGAGGCATGCCGCAGAAGCATAGGAAAGTCTAACGGCGGTAAGGGAGAGAGCGGCATGTACTGGGGTGTGGCTCCGTGCATGCAGGAGCTCAGGAACATGGTTACCAAGGTGGCAGCTACCGATGCCAACATACTGATAACTGGCGAGAACGGTACGGGAAAGGAAGTGCTGACCAACGAGATTCACCGTCTGTCGAACAGGAACGGCAAGAGTCTGGTGACGATAGACATGGGGGCGGTGAGTGAGACGTTGTTTGAGAGTGAGCTATTCGGCCATGTCAAAGGAGCGTTCACCGATGCCAAGACCGACAAGGCCGGCAAATTTGAGCTGGCTGAGGGCGGCACGCTGTTCCTCGATGAGATCGGTAACCTGAGCTATGCCTTACAGGCCAAGCTGCTAACGGCACTGCAGCGCCGCAGCATCGTGCGCGTGGGTGGAAGTAGCCCCATACCCATTGACGTAAGACTGATATGCGCCACCAACCGCGACTTGCGCGAGATGGTGGCCAAGGGTGAGTTTCGCGAGGACTTGCTCTATCGCATCAATACGATCCACCTGCACCTGCCCGCACTGCGGGAGCGCCGCGAGGACATACCCGCACTGGCACACCTGTTTCTCGACAGATATGCGTCGATGTACAACAAGCCATCCATGGAACTTACTCCGGCTGCCGAACAGAAGATTAAAGGCATGCCGTGGTATGGCAACATACGCGAGTTGCAGCACTCGATAGAGAAGGCTGTAATATTGAGCGACGGAAACACCATCGACGAACAGGACATAAGTGGTAATATGTCAGTGGCAGAAAAACCCATGGACGGTGTGCAGACCATAAGCGAGATGGAGAGACGGCTGATCGAAAAGACCATTCGCGAGTGTGACGGTAACCTATCGCAGGTGGCATCGAGGCTTGGCGTATCGCGTCAGACATTGTATAACAAAATAAAGAAGTATGGACTTTGAAGTTGTTTCCCTGCTCATCATTGCCGTCGTTGCGGTGGCAGGCTGTCTGTATTTCCGGCGGCGCTACAAGTCAACCGTGGACAAGGTGACCTTCCTTTTCAATGCCATCGACAACGGCGACTATAACTTCCGCTTTGCCGAAGATGGCAAGGCTACCGGCGAGAAGGGTCTTAACAAGTCACTGAACAAAGTGAAGGACATACTGACACACGCACGCGACGAACAGATGGAGCGTGAGAAATACTTCGAACTTATACTTGACTCTGTCGATACGGGCATTATCGTGGTTGAGGACGAACGCGGAGTGGTGCTACGCTATAACCACGCGGCACAGAAGCTCCTGCAACGTGAGATGATCACGCACGTTGACCAGATAAAGGAGAGCCTGAAGAACTTCTCGTCACGCGAGACCAACACGGTCCTGAAAGGCCGCCGTGTGAGGATCGTTGCATTCAGCGACATCAAGGGCGAGCTTGCCAATCAGGAGACTGACTCATGGGTGAAGCTCATCCGCGTGCTTACGCATGAGATAATGAATACGGTCACGCCTATCGTGTCATTGAGTGACACGCTGCTGCGTCATTCTGAAGGTGAGCAGCACGAAGGACTGTCGGTGATCCACCACACGAGTAAGGAGCTCGTTAAGTTCGTCGAGAATTACCGTCGATTCACCCATGTTCCCACCCCACAACCCACGCTCTTCTATGTCAAGCCGTTTCTTGAGCGTATGACAAGCCTTGCCCGTCAACGTATGAAAGACGGCTGTGAGGTCGAGACTGACATCCGACCCAAGGATCTAATAGTGTATGCCGACGAGGGACTTATAAGCAGGGTGGTGACTAATCTGCTTAAAAATGCCGCCGAGGCCGTGCCTGCCGGAGGACATATATGGCTGAAGGCATACACCGGCGAGAACGACACAGTGGTGATAGATGTCATCAACAATGGTCCAATGATACCCGATGACATCGCCACTCACATATTTGTGCCTTTCTTCACGACAAAGAAGGACGGCAGCGGAATTGGTCTTTCAATATCCCGACAGATCATGCGCGTAAGCAATGGCTTCATCTCTCTCATTACCGATAGAGCCAACCATCTGACAACCTTCAGACTTATCTTCAATTAATGAGACTTATCATCCATAGCATAGTTTAAAGAGGCTCTAGTTAATTATACCGTTGCAAACTTGACATTATAATTGTTCATGGAAAGTCTAAGCAGTTCGTCGGACTGGTCATAACAGAACTTCAGTACAGTCTCTTTCACCTTAAACCAGTTGAGATAATCCTGCATGTACTTCGTGGCTACGCCCCAAAATGTTCCGTTAATCCATTTCTTGAGCCTGTTATGCAGGGAATTGACATGTTGTATATGGAAAAATCCCCTCTTGACGTGCCGGCCAAGGTCAGCCCTGATTACGACATGTTCAATATGGTTGTCCATTGCATATCCCTTGTAGCTGACGTGTCCGTCCGAACACAGCACCGTCCCCTTGGGCAGCGGAGTGTGCAGGCTTTCAGTGATTTCCGCCTTTGTCAGCCGTCCATATCCGCAAAACGTCATATTAAGGTCGTTTTTCCTGTCCGCCGTCACGATGACGGTCGCCTTGTCCGTGGATATGCCCTTGCCTTTTACCTCTCCGCCACGCTTGCGAGGCTTGCGTTTCAGATGTCGGCAGCCTTTGTCGGACTTGTCAAAGAACGTCTCGTCGCTTTCAGTTATTCCGGAGAACGAGACGCCTTCATACTGTTTCAGGGAACGCAATATCTTGTGCCGCCAGTCAAAGGCCGTCTTCTTGTTGATATGCAAGGCGGCGGAAATCCTGTCAAGCGACTTCTGTTCGGACATCAGGCGCATGTATGCCTTCATAAGACATTTCTTGGGCAGTTTCTGTTGCCACGTGCCGATATATTCGGTAAACGTCTTGCCGCAGTCCTTGCACTTAAAGCGTTGCGTTCCCTGGTCCTTGCCGAAACGGTAGTAACGTGTGCCGCCGCAATGAGGGCAGCAACCCTGCTTTCCGTCTCTGATAAAGACTGTGCGGCTGACAATATTTCATTATAAGTCATGATTGCCTCCTCTTTAAAATGGACATGCAATTAATATGCCACTTTACAACGTATTGTTAAACTAGAGCTATTTCAACTAAATTACGGAAGAACCATTTTACCAGACACTTTTTCTTTTTATAGACTGAAACAGTAGACACCTTACAGAAACCCATCCTGAAACAATAGACTATAGGTAGAAGTTGGGCTGCCTTTCTTTACAGGTTACAGAGATTTCTTTAGAGAACTGATATCATGGTTACCCGCCCTTACATATCATAAGGTTTATCGTTCATCGGATTTTCCTGCTTATAGGGTGACTGGTTAGAAGACCGATATTGCATGGAGATAAGCTTTGTCTGTTGGAGACGACAGGTGGCATTGGCCGGATAGGGATAAGTCTCTGTCCTTTTCTTCCAATGGCGGTGTCCTCGAATGGGAATAGGGTTGCTGGCATAATCTCAGTGTTCGGATGTTAATATTTTGACGTCAGATAATTCGTTTTGATAGGATATTCTTTCTCAGAGAGAATCTTTAATATTTATACTTATTGATTTATGTCAATTTGAAAGCTGTATCCGAATATTTTACAATAAATTTATTACTAAGTGAAAACGTGTCTTTGACAAGAGAGTACAATAATACCAATTGTTGTAAGATGTAATTGTCATAACGTAAGAATAAGTGGCTTAAAATGAGCTTTTAGTGGATCTGCATGTGACAATATGTTATTTAAACCTCTTGTGAATGATACTTTTAATTTAGAAGTAATATATTTGCAACAGACTAAAAATAGACAAAAATATTATATAAAACTATGTTAATAAATAGTGGCGTTACATGGAAAATGTATACCTTTGCATCAGAAAACGAAAACAGAAACAAAAAACTAAAGTATAGGAGGATTATAAAATGAAAAAGATTCTATTAATTGTAGTCATGATGCTGATGACCGTTGCCAGTTTCGGTCACAGTCGTGTAAGTGAAACAGCAACAGTGGTAGGCGACACTATCTATTATGCAGCCAACCATATGAGTGTAAATAATGCCAGTGAAGCCAGCTACTATCGTCTGCTGATGACACAGGGTGTCGGTATCCATAAGGAAGATGTCTTCAAGGACTATTATATGGATGGTACACTTCGTGCAGAAGGTGGCTATAAATTCATTGATCTAGGCAATGACGAAAATACAGTGTATAATGGCGATATCACCACTTACTATCAGAATGGTAAGGAGAAGATGCGTGGTACATACGTGAACGGACAGCGTGAAGGCTACTTCACTTTGCAACTGCGCAACGGAGGTGTTGCCACCGTACGATACAAGGATGGACAGTCAGCTTACGACTATTTTGTTGTGACAATGCCCGATGGTACTCAGAGTAAGCATAAGCTTTCTGAGATCAGAGGACTTCTCCAGTGATGTGTAAACGCTGATGCAGGCCGACGGGATGTCGGGTCTGCGGATGGCTCGACCATAAGTTCTCTCTTACAATAACTATAACTCAACAATTTATTAATAGAAGAAGCCGGTCTCCGGGAGGAGGCCGGCTTCAGTCGTTTATTCTTCTTTGTATGCAGAGCTGTTTACCCCTTTAAGAATTCAGGGCCAGTAAGAAACTATTCGAATCTATTGAGTAATGGTATTGTTTTTTCAACTTTATCGGCATGGAATATAAAGAAAAACAATGCAATCTTGTATAGGCCCCCTCGTTTATGGCAGGTTTCATGCAGAGAGTCTGTGGCGAAGGTTTTGAGACAACAAGCTCTGATAAAGTCTTAAAGCCTTACGGGCGCAATCAAAAGTAATCGAGGGAGGACAATATGAACATTAATAGGTGTAAAGGTCGAGTTTCCTAAGTATAAGTGTCGGAACACTTAGGCGCAATTGACTTTTCGACTTAAGTATCTGGCAAGGATGGGCAGAGGGATGATCATCATGCTGCCTGGGCTTCTGTCGATGCGTGTTCATATAGATGTGTGTCTGGTGGGCTGTCGGTTTTATCTGTTTTTACGGAGTAGGGTTAGTCCTTTTATGGTCACAAACAACAGGATACTAACACAGATGATGCTTGCGCCTGACGGCACGTTGAGCCAGTAGGAGGCAAACAAGCCACAGAAACAGTCGATCCAGCCGAACAGGATGCTGATAAAGATCATCCGTTTGTAGGAGTGGGTTAGTAGGTTAGCCGTCATTTGTGGAATGGTCAGCAGGCTGATGGCGAGCACGATGCCTACCAGTCTCAGCACTGCGACGATGGTGAGGGCGATGATCACCATCATGCCGTATTCTATCAGATTGACCGGCAGGTGTTGAGAGTGGGCAAAGATGCGGTCGAAGGCCACGCTGAGGATCTGCCGGTAGAAGAAGATGAAGATGAGGCTGACGATGAGCGTCAGAACAGCCAGTAGCCACACGTCCCCGCTTCCCACGGTGAGTATGCTGCCAAAAAGATAGCTCGTCAGATCCGACATGAAGCCTGGTGTGAGGAAACTGAAGATAATACCCACACTCATGCCTAGTGTCCAGAACATGGCGATGGCTGAGTCCTCGCGTACGTCACCCCGATTACTCATCCATTGTACGCCTAGCGCACTGGCTGTGGCAAAGACCATGGCGGAGATAACGGGATTGAGTCCGAGAAACACGCCCAGACCGATACCGCCGAATGAGGCATGTGTCAGTCCGCCGGAGATAAATACGAGACGGCGTGTCACGATATAAGTGCCGACGATACCGCATAGGATACTTGCAAGCAGCGAACCGATAATGGCATTCTGAAAAAAAGCGTATTCTAAAATCATGAAAGGAGCACTAAGGAACACCTCTGCAATCGGATATTAGACTGTGAGGATTTATTTTATATTATTTTTATTGGCTTGCCCGATGTATTCCCGCTTTTTGCCGTCTTTCCGTTCGTCATTTTGTCCCGATGTAGTCTGTTGTCCTTGAAACAAAAGCAGGGGAACTGTCGAACCGTGTGGGAAATTCTTCGAACTTCTTATGATGGTCTAGGATAAATGGCACACTGTGTTACCGCTGTCTGAATATAAGAGACAGCGTAGGGGCTAGCCAGCCATGTTGATATATTCGTCTTTGATTTGGTCAGGCAATTGGATGCCGCGAAGATTGAGGCTGCGTCCCCACGGTTTCACTTCCTGCGGTTGCAGGGTGTAGAGCACTTGAGAGAATTGTTCCACCTCGTCATCGTTGTATTCGTCGGACGGACGGCCGCGGAAGATATCGAGTTCCTCGTCGTCGTAGTACTCAATTTCTTTTGTTGCAGCCTCCATCATGCAAGTCTGCTCGCAGGTAGGATCTATGCCGTTGCAGCTGGAACAGTCGCCTCCAGGAGCTTGCACGATGGGGGTCTCAGGGTCGTGGCGGTGGAAAATCCATTGCCATACGGCGAGTACTGCTCCCAGGGCAATAATAGCGATAAGAAGATATAACATGTTGTTTTTGAGTTTATGAACGGACCGCCTGGCGGTCAGGGTACATTATGTGGAGGCTGGGCTCTTCGCGGTGTGGGCCTGGCCCCCGTGTCGTCTCTATGCCTCCTCTATGGTGAAGCCAGCTGCTCGCAGGTCGTCCCAATAGTGAGGATAGGATTTCGATACCACTTCCGGGTTATTGATTCTCAGCCCGGGAAATTTTACGGCCAGTGGGGCGAAGGCCAGGGCCATGCGGTGGTCTTCGTATGTGTCGATAGGTTCCATTGTCGGCTCGCAGCGGCCTGCCTCCCATATCAGTTCGGAGTTTTCGTCCGACCGGATGAGGAAGCCAAGCTTTTGCAGCTCTTGCTTCAGAGCCTCAATGCGGTCGGTCTCCTTGATCCTCAGCGTGCTGAGGCCCGTGAAGTGGAAAGGTATGTCAAGTGCGCAACAGAGCGGCACGAAGGTCTGTACGAGGTCGGGCGAGTTGGAGAAGTCGTAGTCCAGACGTTGCAGTCTGGAGGGGTGCAGGGAGAGGGTCACCTCTGCCGGCCTGCCCTCAGGGGCGGAGGCGAAGGAGGTTCGCACTCCCAGCAGCGAAAAGATGTATTTCACGCTTGAGTCGCCTTGCTTGGAGGCATCCATGAGTCCGGAGAGCCTCACTCGGGCGTCGGCATCCCCGTACAGTGCCAGCAATTCGTACCAGTAGCTGGCTGCGCTCCAGTCGCTCTCTATGAAGTAGGGACGGTCGTTATAGGGTTGTGGCTTCACCACGATGGTATCGCCACCGGTCCAGTCGGCATCCGCTCCATACTCGCGCATCATCCACAGCGTCAGGTCAATGTATGGTCGGGAGATAATGTTGCCGCGCAGCCGGAGCTCCAGTCCGTGCTTCAGCATTGGTCCGACCATCAAGAGAGCGGAGATGTATTGTGAGCTGACATCTCCTTCCACTTCTAGATAGCCGCCGTCGAGCTGCCGACCCTTGATGTGGAGGGGAGGAAAGCCTTTTTCCTTTTCGTATTCGATGTTGGCTCCTAGCGTGCGGAGGGCATCGACGAGGATTGCGATAGGACGGTGCTGGGTTCGTGCTGTGCCCGTAATGGTATGCTCGCCGGCGGTCACGGACAGATAGGCCGTCATGAAGCGCATGGCCGAGCCGGCTGCTTTGATGTCGATCACGGATGGGTTGTGCTTCAGTGCGTCGATCACCACTTCTGTGTCATCACAGTCGGACAGATTCTCCGGCTGTGTCGCTCCTCCCGAGAGCGCATGGATGATGAGTGCTCGGTTGCTGATGCTCTTCGATGCCGGCAGATGGACGGCCGCATTTAATTGTTGGGGTGCATGAAGGATAAACTGCATAATTTTTATGGTTTCAGAGTAAGTGTATCAGCCTTTCCTATGATGGGAAAAGTACATTTCACGAAGCGGGGCCGGCTAAGAATCTGGTCTTTCAGGCTGCTGGCAGCCTTCGTCGTGGCTGTCGATGCCTTCTTGGGCCCGGGAATGAGGGGACTATAATAAAGCACCTGACGGATGCGGCTGCGCTGTCCTTCCGTGATCTTATAACCCAGTGACCATGCATAGTCCATGATGTCTGTTGAGAATTGGTCGTTGCCGTCGCAGTCGGTACGGCTGAGCATGGTGCTAAGCGATATGGCATCGTTTGGGGTGTTGGTCATATAGTCAGTCAGCCATTTCTCGTAGGCCACACGGTCGTAGGAGAAGGTGTCGTCACAGTAGTCGGAGTCGAAGCAGTCGTCTACCATCACACTGCCCGTGCTGTCATTCTGCTCCGTATAGGCATGGAAGAGGCCGAGGTAATGGCCCAGTTCATGAGCGAGAGTGACCACGATATCGGCGGCGTTCACTGTGAAGGAAGATGCTGTGGGGTCCGCATAGCGGCTCGACTCATAGTATTCGTTGCTGCCGGGTACCTTCCAGACGTATGTACCGTTGATCGAGGAACAGTGCGGATAGGTCAGTGAGTGCTTCGTATAGTTGCCGGGCTTGACCGTTGTCAGTCCTGCCAGGGCGGAGTCGCCTTCTACCGCAAAGGGGAGGTGGCTGATGCCGAGTGTTAGCCCACCGCTGCCGTCGTTCTTGAATGGGAATACCATCACATTGATGTAGTCGTTCGGTTCCCAGATGAGTGACTTGGCTTCGGCGATCTTCCCGCTCATAAACGACTGGACGTCGATGGGATAGTCGCCATTCCATTTCACATAGTCCACGCCCGGTGTGGAGAGCTTGTTGCCTTGTTCGTCCTGTTCGGCCAGCTCGAAGGTGAGGCGTACATCGGAGCTTCTGTCGCCGTCTATTGCTTCGTAGACACCGCCCTGATAGATGTTGTTTACATAGCCGAGTAGTGCCCGGAAGCGCGATGAGGGAATGTACTGGCTTTGATCATTGCGGTCCTGATACAGAACGTGGAAGATTACGGGCAACTTATATTGGTAGTCGTCCGTGATCAATGCGGCCGACAGCGTGTCCTCATCCTGATGGTTGGGCATGGTTGTTGAGCCATCTTCTTCCAGCTTGTCGCTGCTACATGAGGTGAAACTCCATACTAGTGCACATATTATGATATATATAAAGTGTCTCATTTCTTTAATTGAATAGTTGGGCGGTTGTGGTTACGGTAGCGTACCTTTCCGCCTTTTTCTCTGATGATGGCAGGTGTTTCCCAGTAGCGCTAGAGAAACGATCTACCGCTAGAGAACGGTATTCTTCGGATTAAGGCGGAAACCGACCGCCTGACACTGCAAATATAGCAATTCCACCCCTCAAATACAAACTTTCTTTGGGGGATTTCAGGAAAATAACGGTTTTTTCAAAAAAAGTTAGCATAAAGTTTGGTGGTTTGTCCGAAAGTTACTACCTTTGCACTCGCAATTAAGAAATCGGGATTTGGCGCAGTTGGTAGCGCACGCGTCTGGGGGGCGCGAGGTCGCTGGTTCGAGTCCAGTAATCCCGACTCTAGCACAAAAGCCAACCACTTTCATAAGTGGTTGGCTTCTTTGTTTTATTCCTGTCAGATGCTCCTGGCACAGTCTTGCCATTAGCGGGGCTCACCCGATATAGTCGCCTTGGGGCTCACCCGATAAACCTAAGGGGAGTTGTTGGCTCACCCAAGAAATATAGGGGATTGTTTAGCCCGGGCCCGAAAAGACATTGTATCCTTGCAACACTGACCAGACGACAGACCTGCGATAACGCTGAAGCCGTGAACATCCGCACAGTTTCAACTGTGATCTAAAAATAAGAAATATTCTTGACACGACCAAAAACTCTTCGGCCTCTTGTGT
>ERZ779913.543-NODE-543-length-13727-cov-2.97308_pt1 | contig 13727 bp, 13 predicted proteins | sample MGYA00511547_ERZ779913 | MGnify/ENA primary metagenome ERZ779913 (study PRJEB29588, sample SAMEA2149539) | human gut metagenome | biome: human gut; feature: human-associated habitat; material: faeces | place: Denmark | collected 2008/2010 ...
AACACTTTGTGTATGAATTAGTTGGCTAATTTTATACTATTTACTGAATGTCCCTTTTTATGCACTAATTCTTCCAATGGACTTGTAAATAAGCTTGGAAACGGGTACCTTCCTGTACAGGAGTCAAGGGTAAATATCCATTTACGATTTTTCCCTCCTTCCATTCCAATGGATAGAGTTTCCTCATTCGCTGATGAAATGCAAGTGCCTCCCCGTCACGCGTATAATGTTCTACCACATACTCCCCTTCAGACAAAGAATGTACATACCTGTCATACAATATCCGAGAAAGTACCCCCATGTTCATACGCAGATTCACCTCTACACACGGATGAATCCGGAAACCGTCCTCCATACGGCAGACCATCATGTCCACTCCCAGATAACCTTGATAATTCCCGTCCAAGACTTTTTTCAACACCTCTTCCAGACGCTTCCTCAGCCGGTGTAATAAATCAGAAGATACAGAACGGGCCAGGACAGTTTCTATGGCCTCATTACTCCACAAGCGATTGGCCTTATAATTACCATGTACATCCGTATCAAAATAAGAATAGCCCACGAAGCGGACATCCCCTCTCTCATCCGAAAAGAATTCCATGGCAAAGTCTGCCACCTTATCATAAATAGGTTCTGCCATCAACACCCCCTGAACCTTTATTATTCGGGATGCCCACCCAGCCAGCTGCGTATTCCAACTCTCCGCTGAAACTTTCCAGAGCCCTCTTCCACTTCCCGACCAGGGAGCTTTCAGAATCACCTGTCGCCTTTCCTGTATAAAAAGCTCCACCTCTGAAAGATGGCTGCAAGCTTTCATCTCCCCACAGATTCCATCCCATCCGGAAAATGCCGGAAGAATTTCCAGACAACGCTGCCTGGAAGAAAGATACCTGAGCTGCTGCATCTTCTCCTTCGATGGCAGCAACGACTCCTCCACCCCTTCCTGACGTAATCGGTGAATCAGACAGGGTGTCCATCCCCAAGGACGATAACGCGCAGACAGCCATTCATCAGTCCAGTTCACCGCAGACAACACACGAGTCAACATCCTCCGTCCCTCTTCTTCTCGGCACACTTCAGTCAACTGCTGACGAAACAATTCCACTTGTTTCAGACAATCCACTTTCACTCCACACCCTTCGTCCGCAAACCATACCGGAAGTACTGACAAATCGGCAGCCATACGGATAATCTCTGCCGGTGCCTTATAATACGGAGTAAAGTTGGCCATTGCCATATCGTAGTCAGGATTGAACAAATATATAGCTGAATGCATACAAATCGGAATTAAAATATGACGCAAATGTACTGAAAATATAAACGTCAATATCGTTTCTCATGCTCAAAGTACCTCCCAAACAAGCCCTTTAACTGAAAATTTTTCAGAGGAACTAAACAAGTGTAACAAAAACACACGAAAAACATTTCAATTTGAAATAATATTCTAGTAAAAAACGAACAAACCGATAGCAGTTAAAATATAATACAAAAAAGAGAGCGATTTATTCAAATATATATCTAAAAGGAAGTACATTTGCATATCGAAAGACAAAAAGAAAGTAAAACATCAAAAGACAAAACAAAAAGACAATACCAAAAAGAGATAACAAACAACAACATTAACTAAAAACACGAAAGCAAATGAAAAGAATGTATCTCACCGGAGTTGCATTGCTCGCATTGGCAAGCACTCCAGCCATCTCGATGGCACAAGACAAAGTAGAAGCCAGCGTCGGAGCTGACCTTGTCAGCGGATATATCTGGCGTGGACAAGACTTGGGGAATGTCAGCATTCAACCTTCTGCCTCCGTGTCCTATAAAGGGTTTTCTCTTTCAGGATGGGGCTCTGTAGGTATTGACAAAGACGACATTTGACTTTGGGGTACAGCACCGGAGGATTCAGCGTATCGGTCACCGATTACTGGTTCAACAATGGTCCGCAGTACTTCCATTATGGCGCACACAACACAGCACATGTTTTTGAAGCACAGGTAGGTTATGATTTTGGAGTAGTAGCGGTCAACTGGTACACCAACTTTGCAGGAGCAGACGGAGTGAAAGCCAATGGCGACCGTGCATATTCATCCTACTTCAGTGTGGCAGCTCCCTTCAGACTGGGAGGTCTGGACTGGTCGGCCGAAATCGGAGCCACTCCATGGGAAACCAGCTTCTACAACAACGGAGCTACAGGATTTGAGGTATCCCACATCAGTCTGCAGGCCACAAAAGAAATCAAATTTACCGACTCCTTCTCACTTCCGGTATTTGCCCAGGCCATCTGGAATCCGGCCACAGAAGGTGCCTATTTTGTATTCGGACTCAGTTTTTAATTATAGAAACATAAATAGAGATAGGGATTAGCAATAGTAAGGTAAAAGAGATTATTACAGGATAACAAGAAACAACAATACAAAATACAAATACAACGTTATTATGAAGAAAATTGAAGCAATCATCCGTAGGACAAAATTCGAGGAAGTAAAGGAGGCACTTTTGGCCGCCGACATCGAATGGTTCTCCTACTATGAAGTAAGAGGTATTGGGAAAACCCGTGAAGGACGTATCTATCGTGGGGTGGTATACGACACCAGTTCCATTGAACGTATCCTGATTTCCATCGTAGTGCGGGAAAAGAATGTGGAAAAAACCGTACAGGCCATCTTGAAATCAGCCTATACCGGTGAAATCGGTGACGGCCGTATTTTCATTATCCCTGTAGAAGATTCCATCCGTATCCGTACAGGTGAACGTGGAGACATCTCGCTCTACAATGCCGAACAGGAAAAATAACCCGATTGGAGATTATGAACACAGGTATTAATTTAAAAGGTAAAAATCATGAAACTGTTTAAAAAAAGTATGCACGGCGCATACCGTAAAACTATCATACCCCTTTTCTTACTTCTTTTTCCATTAATTGCGGCTGCACAGACTTCTCCTGAAGAAGCAGGCACAGTCGACAAAATCTCAGAATTGTCTACCGGTATCAATACCGTTTGGATGCTGCTGGCAGCCATGCTGGTATTCTTCATGCAGCCGGGATTCGCCTTGGTAGAAGCCGGATTCACCCGCAGCAAGAATACAGCCAACATCCTGATGAAAAACCTGGTCGACTTTATGGTAGGTTCCATCTTGTTCTGGTTCATCGGATTCGGACTGATGTTCGGTGTAGGTGACGTATTCGGCACTCCTCACCTCTTCGATCTGGCAGCTATGGACAACATTATTCAGAACGGCCTGCCTATCGAAGGATTTCTGATTTTCCAGACCGTGTTCTGTGCTACTTCTGCCACTATCGTATCAGGTGCCATGGCCGAACGTACCAAGTTCTCCATGTATCTGGTCTATACCATAGCCATCAGTGTCTTGATTTACCCTGTATCCGGTCACTGGACATGGGGAGGAGGATGGCTCACCAACGCTGACCCAAGTTCATTCATGATGTCTTTCTTCGGCTACACCTTCCATGACTTTGCCGGTTCTACAGTAGTACACTCTGTAGGTGGATGGATTGCACTGGTCGGCGCGGCCATCCTTGGTCCCCGCCTGGGAAAATATGGCAAAGACGGAAAGTCAAAAGCTATCCCAGGACACAACTTGACACTCGCCTGCCTGGGTGTATTCATCCTGTGGTTCGGCTGGTTCGGTTTCAACCCAGGTTCACAGCTTGCCGCTGCTACTTCTGGTGATCAGACAGCAATCTCACATGTTTTCCTGACAACAAACTTGGCAGCCTGCACTGGAGGTATCTTAGCATTGGCAGTCAGCTGGATTAAATACGGTAAACCCTCACTGTCATTGACTCTCAACGGTATCCTTGCCGGATTGGTCGGTGTCACAGCCGGATGTGACATTGTCTCTCCTGCAGGTGCCGCTCTCATCGGAGCTATCTGCGGAACAGTTATGATCTTCTCAGTAGAATTCATCGAACACCGTCTGAAAATTGATGACCCAGTAGGTGCTTCTTCCGTACACGGTGTATGTGGTAGCCTTGGAACCATCCTTACAGGTTTGTTCGCTGTAGATGGAGGAACATTCTACGGAGGCGGTTTTGGATTCCTCGGTGCACAGATTTTCGGTGTTATCATCGTGGGCGGTTGGGCTGCCATCATGGGATACATCATCTTCAAAGTACTCGACAAAGTTCACGGCTTGCGTGTTCCGGCCAGAGTGGAAGAAGAAGGATTGGATATCTACGAACATGGAGAATCCGCTTATAACCATTAAAATAAACATTCACTACTAACTAATAAATAACCAATAAAAATTTACAGTAAAATGTCAACATTAAGATTCAGAGTAGTAGAAAAGGCCTTCCAGGCAAAACCGCTGGAAGTACCTGCTCCTAAAGAAAGACCGGGAGAATACTTTGGCAAATACGTATTCAACAGAGAAAAAATGTTCAAATACCTTCCTTCTACGGTATTTGCACGGCTCATCGATGCCATGGACAACGGTGCGGCTCTTGACCGCCAGATTGCCGATGCGGTAGCCGAAGGTATGAAACGTTGGGCCAGCGAACTGGGAGCCACCCACTATACTCACTGGTTCCAGCCGCTGACGGAAGGTACTGCTGAGAAGCACGACGCATTTGTAGAACACGACGGAAAGGGTGGCATGATGGAAGAATTCTCCGGAAAACTGCTCGTGCAGCAGGAACCGGATGCTTCTTCTTTCCCGAACGGTGGTATCCGTAACACCTTTGAAGCTCGTGGTTACAGTGCATGGGATCCTTCATCACCTGTGTTCGTAGTAGACGACACTTTGTGTATCCCGACTATCTTCATCGCTTATACCGGTGAATCACTTGACTACAAAGCACCGTTGCTGAAAGCTCTCCGCGCAGTCAACAAAGCTGCAGTAGACGTATGCCACTATTTCGATCCGAATGTGAAGAAAGTAATGGCTTACTTGGGATGGGAACAGGAATACTTCCTGGTAGACGAAGGCTTGTATGCTGCACGTCCGGACCTGTTGCTGACAGGACGTACTTTGATGGGTCACGAAGCATCTAAGAACCAGCAGTTGGAAGACCACTATTTCGGTGCCATCCCGACTCGTGTAGCTGCTTTCATGAAAGACCTTGAAATCCAAGCTCTTGAACTGGGTATTCCGGTAAAGACACGCCACAATGAAGTAGCACCGAACCAGTTCGAGTTGGCTCCTATCTTCGAAGAATGTAACTTGGCCGTAGACCACAACATGTTGATCATGTCACTGATGCGTAAAGTGGCACGTACTCACGGATTCCGTGTGCTGTTGCACGAAAAACCGTTCAAAGGTGTCAACGGTTCCGGTAAGCACAACAACTGGTCACTCGGTACAGATACCGGTACACTGCTGATGGCTCCGGGAAAGACTCCGGAAGAGAACCTGCGCTTCATCACCTTCATCGTCAACACCTTGATGGCAGTATACAAACACAACGGACTGCTGAAAGCCTCTATCATGAGCGCTACCAACGCACACCGTCTGGGAGCCAACGAAGCACCTCCCGCCATCATCTCTTCATTCCTGGGAAGCCAGTTGAGCAAAGTGCTTGACCACATGGAAGACAGTGCAACCGACGAATTAATTTCTCTGGGCGGCAAACATGGTATGAAGCTTGACATTCCGCAGATTCCGGAACTGTTGATTGATAACACCGACCGTAACCGTACTTCTCCATTCGCCTTCACAGGTAACCGTTTTGAATTCCGTGCGGTAGGTTCAGAAGCTAACTGCGCCAGCGCCATGATTGCCTTGAACACAGCCGTAGCTGAACAGCTCACTGAATTCAAGAAAGAAGTAGACGAACTGATTGAAAAGGGTGAACCAAAGATTTCTGCCATCATTCAGGTAGTCCGCAAATACATCAAACTGAGCAAGCCTATCCGCTTCGACGGCAACGGTTACAGCGACGAATGGAAAGCAGAAGCTGCCCGCCGTGGTCTGGACTGCGAAACCAGCTGCCCGGTTATCTTCGACCAGTACCTGACAGAAGACAGTGTACGCATGTTTGAATCAGCAGGCGTCATGACACGTAAGGAACTGGAAGCCCGTAACGAAGTGAAATGGGAAACTTATACGAAGAAAATCCAGATTGAAGCCCGTGTATTGGGCGACTTGGTAATGAACCACATCGTTCCGGTAGCCATTGAATATCAGAGCAAGCTGATTGACAATGTCTACAAGATGAAACAAATCTTCCCTGCAGAAGAAGCTGAAAAACTGTCTGCCGAGAACTTGGCTATCATCCGTAAGATTGCTGAACACACTTCTTACATCAAGGAACACGTAGACACAATGGTAGAAGCACGTAAAGTAGCTAACAAGATTACTGACGAACGTGCGAAAGCTGTTGAATATCACGACAAGATTACTCCGATGCTGGAACAGATCCGTTACCACATCGACAAGCTTGAACTGATTGTCGACGACCAGATGTGGACACTTCCTAAATATAGAGAACTGCTGTTCATCAGATAATCCACACCCTAAAGGATTATCTCTTATTTCTTATTGGTTGTTTGAGAAAGAGGCCGCGACCGTGGAGGTTGTGGCCTCTGTTATTTTTCACCACTACCCAATACTTGGTGTCATTTCGCATTCCAGCATATCAAGACAAGCAGCCAGTTCATTCGCCAGTTCCGGAACCAACCGACACATCTTTGCAGCCAATTTTATCATCATCGAACGACTACTGTCCGTTTCCTTTTTATCTACTGCATGGGTAAGGCAAAAATCAAACAAGTCCGTCCTGAAATTCTTAACCGTGGACAAGTCAATCAAAATAGAAAGCACAAGTCCTCGGCGTATCTTCAAATCAGCCTCCATTACTTGGTCTGCAATCTGATGGTAAAAGGGAGAAACATAAAGTCTCTTATCCTCTGTCGGTAAATGATAGAGTATCCATGCCACATTGGAAGCCACCCGGGCATCTTCCGCACAAAGCATAAGGTCACAAATTTTGCTGATACCAGCCTCATCATGATGCAACTCACGGGACAAAGCCATTACTTGCCACTTGGACAGCCTGTCATGCAAATGTTCCATTACTTGTTCGCTTTTTTTATACTATTGCGACAAATCTAAAAAATAAGCTCCAGAATAACAAACGGAAAGCAGTCTTCTTCTCGCAAAACAGACGTAAAAACAACCCATTTCAGACTCACTCCACCCTCCCTAAAAAACGCAAGTACGTTTTGTTTCGAACGCAAGTACGTTTCAAATAAAACGCAAGTACGTTTCAAATAAAACACAAGTGCGTTTCAAATAAAACACAAGTGCGTTTTTTCAAGCCCTCAGAATTCCTGAAAAATCTTTTTTTATTCAAAAAATATACAGTTTAAAAGGATTTTACTATCTTCGCCCACAAACTAACTAACCTAGCTAACCCATGTCTTCCTTCCAACATCACATCACCTTGTTGAAGTACTCCGGAGGAGTGCTGTCTCTACTTTTATGCATGCTTTTCTCATGCACTCCATCGTCTCATAAAGTGCCTTCCTCACAGACTGAGGAAACGAACCCTCAAACCGACAGCCTGCTGCAGTTCAAGATTTATCTGGAACAAGCCCGTATCAGCCGTTTCAAAGCAGATACCCTGGAAGAAAAACGCGCTTTAGAAGAAGCTGAAAAAATGGCCCGGTTCTTGAACGATTCAGCCTCATATGCTGACTTATGGCAGGAAAAAGCATTGTATTTTCTACCGCAGAATCCTGAAAAAGCCAAGGAGTATTTCCAAAAGGCACTGACCTACATGGCCTCCGGAACCTTGACAGCCACCGTACACAATGAACTTTATCTTTCACGCATCTACCTGGAACAAGGACAAGCGGACAGTGCATTCCATTATGTTGACAATGCCATCCACAATAACCTCTCCCACAAAGAGACGCCCATCCTGCACCTTCAAAAAGGATACATCTTTGCCTCCCTTCTGCAAGCTGATTCAGCCGTACATTATATCCTGCCTATTCTGCCCAATGTGTCCCTGAAGCAACGTACAGAAGCTTATCGCCGTCTGTTTGAAATGTACAGAAAAAAGAAAGACGTGAAACAGGAAAGCCACTATATGCGCAAATACATCCGTTCACACGACTCGCTGAGCACGGAGCGGAAGGAAATGGTCATCGGAAAAATACAGGATATGCAGGAATACAAACTGCAACGTGAACGGGCCAACAAGGCAGAAATGGAAACGGCTCACCACAAGCTGATCTTCTACCGGATTGTGGTGGCACTGGGACTGGTAATTCTGATTCTGCTACTATTACTCCACCGTATCCGCACGCACAAACAGAAGCTGACCGCAGAACTCAAGGAAACCCAATGGATGCGGATGGAAGAAAGTTTGAAACGGAAAGAGGCTGAAGTAGCACTGGCTCACGAACAGGAACGACTGAAACAGCAGGAAATTGACCGGCTACACAAAAGTGTGGAATATTACCAGCAACTGAATGCCATTACCCTTCCCTCACTCCTGCGGAAAAGAAACTCGCAAGGAGCCCTTCACCTGACAGAAGACGAATGGGAAATCATCCAGCAGAATACAGACACGTGCTTTGACCGCTTCACCACACGCCTGAAAGAACGCTATCCCCAACTCACGGAAGAAGAGCTACGCTTCTGCTGCCTGATAAAAATGAATCTGCCGCTGGCCATGCTGTCCGAAATCTACCACATAGCCAAGGGTAGTATCTCCCGCCGGAAAATGAGACTGAAAGAGAAAATGCACATTGAAAACATCAGTTTTGATGAGTTCATCGAGGCCTTTTAAGTACGATGTACATCAGAAAAACTATCAAGCACTTAGTAATCAATAATTTACATATAGACTGTGTACATCATTATTTGCTAATAGTTACGGATAGACGCTCTATCTTTGCCACCGTAAATCTAACCCAAACATGTGCAAATTTATGAATGTAAAACAACTCTTTTGTTGGATGATGTATGGCTTATTGGTTTTCTTCACTGCGGGATGCAGTGGAGAAAACTCTGAAGATTTGCCAGACAACGTATCAGTCTATCAGAAATATCTGGTCGCTTTTTCCGACTCACAACCTACGCTGGCCTATGCCCATTTTTCACGGGAAAAAGACACTCCCCTGAAAGATATCAGACTGACAGGAGGCTCATCTGTCAAGGCAAACGGCAAGGATATGGAATTCAACACTTTGGACAGAAACGCCATTTTCGGTTATTCTTATTTCGTCTCACTCGGAAAAGACGAAACAGTGTCGTTCGCGTTCCAGCGTACCCAACAAAAGGAAACGCGCATGTGGGTCAACTATGCCTATAAAGAATGGATCAACCCCATACATATACCTTCCACACGCACCACGGTGACCAATCAGGAAATGATAGGATGGACGGGAGAAAAAATAGCGGCCAATGAAGAACTGGAGGCCACGCTGGATAACCCCAACCACCAGGAAGAATATACCGTATATTATGGAACCCTGAACAAAAGCCGCGACGGAGTTTCTTTCGATAAGGTGCCCAAAGGAAAATATATGCTGACGTTAAAAAGAAGCATAAAACTGGAAACCAAAGACAACGATACTCCCGCCAAAGGAGAAATCGTATTGGTCTTCTATGACAAGAAAGAAGTGATCGTTGAAGAACAAACTGAATAAAAGAAAAGGCAGCAGAATAAAAATTCTGCTACCCTTATAACCCTGGCTATATCCCTAATTCCACAGGTGTATGGACTCCTATGAAGAAAATCACAACTTCCCCCTTTGGAGTCTTTATCCTTTGATAATCTCTCTGGGATACACCTTCTCTAACCTTGACCCTTACTCTCTGGCGTCCGGGAAATTGTTTTCGATGGAAAACAAGCCCCATCCCGGGAAACGCCCATTTTTTCATTCACTCTCTCGATTGGGATAGGCTGGCGGTTTTAGGAACTGGGTCGGATTAACGTCCGGCCCAGTTTTTTATTCTACTCATTGCTTCCTGGCAGTCTTCGCGATTACCGAAAGCGGTCAAGCGCAAAAAGCCTTCTCCGCTGGGTCCGAAACCTACTCCAGGAGTACCCACTACATTCACTTCGTGAAGCAACATATCGAAGAAGCTCCATGAATCCAGACCTTCCGGTGCTTTCACCCAGATATAAGGTGCATTGACACCACCATAGAGGGTAAATCCGGCACCCTGCAGACCTTCACGCATCAGGCGGGCATTCTCCATATAGTATTCAATGGTTTCCTTGATTTCCGCCTGACCTTCGGGAGTATAGATGGCCTCGGCACCCCGCTGGGTAATGTAGCTGGTTCCATTGAACTTCGTACACTGACGGCGGTTCCACAAATGGTTCAGGGCGACCAGTTCACCAGAAGTCGTCATGGCCTTCACTTCTTCCGGTACCACGGTATAACCGCAACGTACACCGGTAAATCCGGCAGTCTTAGAGAAGCTGCGGAATTCTACCGCACAAGAACGGGCTCCTTCAATCTCATAAATGGAATGAGGCACATCGGCTTCGTGGATGTAAGCTTCATATGCTGCATCATATAAAATCAGTGCCTTGTGCTCCAATGCGTATTCTACCCACTTCTGCAATTCAGCCTTCGTCAATGTGGTTCCGGTCGGATTGTTCGGATAGCACAGGTAAATCATGTCTACCGGTTCTGTGGGAAGAGACGGCACAAAATGATTTTCTGCCGTACAGGGCAAATAAGTCAAGTTGCTCCACTGGCCGTTTGCTTTCAGGTCACCAGCGCGTCCGGCCATGACATTGCTGTCGATATATACCGGATATACCGGGTCGGTCACGGCTACCTTGTTGCCTGTACCAAGAATATCGCCAAAGTTACCCGTATCGCTTTTCGCTCCATCGCTCACAAAGACTTCCGTAGGACGCAATTCAATTCCTCTCGGCTGATAATCATGAGCCAGAATAGCCTGAATCAAGAAATCATATCCTTGTTCGGGACCGTATCCATGGAAAGTAGCCGAACTGGCCATTTCGTCTACGGCATGGTGCATGGCCTTGATGGAAGCTGGGGGCAGCGGACGAGTCACGTCGCCAATTCCCAGGCGGATGAGTGCGGCCTCCGGATGGGCTGTTTTAAACGCATTTACTTTTTGGGCTACGCTCGAAAACAAATAATTTCCGGGCAATTTAATGAAGTTTTCGTTAACTTGTATCATGTGATGTTTTGTCTTACTCTTTTAATTCTATTGTTCCGTCAAATACTTTGACCGCAGGACCGGTCATATACAAATGGGCTCCCTCTCCTTTCCAGTCGACCGTCAGCTTACCCCCGTCCATACAAATAGTAGCATGATCGCCGCATCTGCCGGTGAAAGCTGCTGCAACCGCAGTGGCACAAGCACCTGTGCCGCAGGCCTGCGTAATGCCGGAGCCTCTCTCCCACACCCGCATGCGGATGGTTTCCTTGTCCAGCACCTGGGCAAACTCCACATTTACCCGGTCGGGGAACAGCGGATGATGCTCAAGCACCGGTCCTACTGTGGCCAGATCCACCTCTTCCATCTTCTCCACGAAGATGACCAGATGCGGATTTCCCATGGATACAGCAATTCCCTTCTGATAAGGATAAGACTCACCTAAATCCACCGGATGAATATCGGCTGGAATACCCATATCGACCCGTACGCTCTCCACTTTCCCGTCATTTACTTGCAAATGAAGTTCCTTGATTCCGGAAAGCGTATCCAAAAGGATGTCTGTTTTTGTAGTCAGTCCGTATTCGTATAAATACTTTCCGATGCAGCGGCTGGCGTTTCCACACATCTTGGCTTCCGAACCGTCGGCATTGAAAATGCGCATGCTGAAATCAGCCTTGTCTGAGGCACCTATCAGCACCAGTCCGTCACTACCTATCCCCGTATGAGGACGGCTCCACTCAATTGATTTTTCTTCAGGGTTCGTCAATGGGTATTTCATCGTATTCACATAGATGTAATCATTACCCAAACCGTGCATCTTTGTAAATTCAATCTTCATAAAAATTTGCTTAGTTTTTATATCCTTCTTCGTGCACATCGGCCACTGCACGTCCGCTCGGCTCATTGACATTTGCGAAAGCCTTGTCCCATGCCAGTGCTTCTGCCGTAGAGCAGGCTACACTCGGCACACTCGGTACACTCTTGGCCGCACTGTCGCTCGGAAAATGTTCCTCGAAGATGGAACGGTAGTAATATTCTTCTTTGTTACGTGGAGGATTGATGGGGAAACGTTCAGCTGCATGAGCCATCTGTTCGTCGGACACCTCTTTGGAAGTAAATTCCTTCAGCGTATCAATCCAACTGTATCCCACTCCGTCACTGAACTGTTCTTTCTGACGCCATGCCACGCTCTCAGGCAGCATGTCGGAAAAGGCCTCGCGCACAATCTTCTTCTCGATGGTCTTTCCCGGACACATCTTGGCTTTCGGGTTCAAACGCATCGCGATATCCAAGAACTCTTTATCCAAGAAAGGCACACGTCCTTCCACTCCCCAGGCGGCCAATGCCTTATTGGCCCGCAAACAGTCGTACAGATAAAGTTTTGACAACTTACGCACAGTCTCTTCATGGAAAGCTCGTGCATCGGGAGCCTTGTGGAAGTAAAGATAACCGCCGAAAATTTCATCAGCTCCTTCTCCACTAAGCACCATCTTGATACCCATACTCTTGATGACACGAGCCAGCAAATACATCGGAGTAGACGCACGGACGGTAGTCACATCGTAGGTTTCAATGTAATAAATCACATCGCGAAGGGCATCGAGTCCTTCCTGAATGGTATAATGAATTTCGTGGTGTACCGTACCGATATAGTCGGCCACTTCACGCGCCTTGGCCAGGTCGGGTGCTCCTTCCAGTCCGATGGCGAATGAATGAAGCTGGGGCCACCAAGCAGCCATCTGTCCGTCAGTTTCTACACGGCGGGCTGCATAACGCTTGGCAATGGCAGAAATAACAGAGCTGTCCAGACCACCTGAAAGCAATACGCCATAAGGCACATCACTCATCAGCTGTCCGCGAACTGCCTTTTCCAGTCCTTCACGCAGGGCACTCACTGAAGCCGGCGCATCGGCCACTGCCTCATAGCTAGTCCAGTCACGCTTGTACCAACGTACCATCTTGCCTTCCTTGCTGGAATAATAATGTCCCGGCAGGAAAGGTTCATAGCGTTCACAAAATCCCTCCAGCGCTTTCAGTTCGCTGGCACAATATACTTTTCCATCGCTGTCATAACCGATGTAAAGAGGAATTACTCCAATCGGGTCGCGGGCAATCAGGAACTCATCCTTCTCTGAATCATAAAGAACAAATGCAAAAATACCATTCAGTTCTTCCAAGAAGTTAATGCCATGATCCCGGTAAAGCGCCAGAATCACTTCACAATCGCTACCGGTCTGGAACTCATACTTACCCGCATATTGTTTACGGATGTCGCGATGATTGTAAATCTCGCCATTGACAGCCAGTACAACCTTCTTGTCGGGTGAATACAACGGCTGTCCCCCGCTCTCCGGGTCGACAATTGACAAACGTTCATGAGCCAGAATAGCTGACCCTCCGCAATAAATTCCACTCCAGTCGGGTCCGCGGTGACGAATCTTACGAGCCATCGCCAAGGCTTTTCCACGTAATTCTGGAGTTTGTTGTTTAATATTTAAAATAGCTGCAATGCCACACATAATCGTTCTATTTATATTTTGTATGAAAATCTATTATTTCCGGCTCAGATAAGCATCAATGTCGGCAGCTGCTTTTCGTCCGCC
>ERZ779913.546-NODE-546-length-13651-cov-8.23448_pt1 | contig 13651 bp, 10 predicted proteins | sample MGYA00511547_ERZ779913 | MGnify/ENA primary metagenome ERZ779913 (study PRJEB29588, sample SAMEA2149539) | human gut metagenome | biome: human gut; feature: human-associated habitat; material: faeces | place: Denmark | collected 2008/2010 ...
GAACTTATTCGTGAATTATTCATATTTATAAAATTAATTTTGAACAGTTACTTATAATATCAAAATGATATAAGAGAATACCATTTAAAATTATACAATTATTCATCATTCTCAAGAATAATAGTCAGTATATCTATAAATAAGTTTACATAAAGTCATAAAATCAAACGATGGCGACGAAATGAAAAAACAATCCCAAACGTTGTATAGCATAAAACTATTGCAGCACATGTATGCTATAAATACGACAATGAAAACTACTTTTACGTACAAAATACATATAATAACCGTCAGTAATTTTTCAGGACAAAATATTTTTTCAATCTGGAAAATCAATATATAACAACTGTTAAACCAAAGCACCATCAAGCATGAATCTATTAACATCCATTCACCTTTAGCACATTATCACGCCAAAAATCATGCGTATTTCACGCCTTAACAGGCATGTTTTATCATCCCAAAGAGCCACTTTCACATCATAAAGCGGCCACTTTTGAATGGTAAACAGCAGAGTAATATTTTTTAACCATTGCACCAACGACTTTAAATCCGTCTAAATCCCTGTGTTTCAACGTTTTGACAAAAACAGCCATTTTTTGACGTTTTTACGGCCAAAATACGGTTTCGCAGTCAGCATCGCCATTCTGAAAGCGTCAAACGGATGAAATTAATCAGAATATTTTACAAATGTCATAATTGTCTCTAAGTCACAATACACCATCAGCACACATTCTACAATATTTATAACACTCGCAACAAGATAAAGTCTTCGCCATGTTTCATCAGTCTTTCAAATAAGAAGAAAAACGAAAACTTAATACTCAAATAATTAAAAACAAAAGCTAAATGGCCTATTTTGGGCTATTTTAAGGCTTAAATACCAATATCACCCTTAAAAATCCTAAAATTTACCCCCCCGATTGATAAAATTTTATAATTTTGCATTCAGTTAATCTATGAATATCACATAACGGCAAAAACGCAAAGATGATTACGGGCGTAATCAGAAAAACGCAAAATGTAAATTAGAAAATCAGTGCTTACACAAGATATATACATAACAGCAACAAACGGAACCATGAAAATAATTGCAACGTTATTAATTTTACTTACATCCATACAGGGCTTTGCCCAAGGCACATTAACACTGAAAGGCAAGGTATACGACAACAAGACACGTAACGAACTGCCGGGGGCAACAATACAGCTTATGAAGGCGGACAGCACAATAATAGCTACGACAACGGCATTGTCTGAATGGCGCAATAACGACAAAACGGGCGAAACATCCGACTACACGCTGACCGTGCCCAGACAAGATGCCACATATATCATAAGATGCAGCATGCTGGGATACAAGACAACAGAAATGACCGTGAAGCTGAACAACCTGAAGAAGCGCGAATTTACACGTGAGCTGCCGCCGCTGCTGATGCGTGAAGAGTCGAAAGTGCTGAAAGAGGTTACCGTATCTGCCACAAAGGTGCAGTTTTATTACCGTGGCGACACCGTAATATACAATGCCGACGCCTTCGTATTGGCAGAAGGTTCTATGCTCGATGTGCTTGTGCGTCAGTTGCCGGGTGTGGAGATACGCGAAAACGGAGACATATATCACGACGGACGGCTGGTGGAGAAACTTATGCTCAACGGCAAGGACTTCTTCAGAAGCGACAAGAAACTGATGCTTGACAACCTGCCGACATATACGGTGAAGCAGATTGAAGTTTATGACAAGCAGGGCGAACGCAGTGAGTTTACAGGACATGAGCTGCCTGAAGACAAGGAGTATGTAATGGACGTAAAACTGAAAAAGGAATACTCTGTAGGCTGGATGGCCAATGCCGAGGCAGGCGCAGGACTGGCAGAGAAAGGCTATACCGGCGACACTCCATACATGGCCCGTCTGTTCGCCATGCGCTTCACCGACCACTCACAACTAGCAGTTTACGCCAACGCCAACAACCTGAGCGACGAACGCCGTCCGGGAAACAACGACGGTTTTAAGCCGGAAAACTTAAACACCGGCACGCTGACGCAACAGCTGGCAGGAGTAACTTACGGAATAAATGTACGCAATAAGAAATGGACACTGAGCGGCGACGCCAACGTGTCGCACAGCATACTGCACAGCGATGAGACAACCGACCGCACTAACTTTCTTACGTCGGGCGACACCTACGACCATATACAAAGCTACAGCCGCGAAGACAACTTCAGACTGTCTACGGACAATAAATTTGAATATAACTTCAAATTAATGAAACTAACCCTGCGCCACTCGCTGCTCTACCAGCACTTCGACAACACCAGCAGCATGGCGAGCGAAACGAGAGGCGACACGCTGCTAAACCGCTATTATAATAAAGGACTGACGCGCGGACACGACCTAAAGACGGGACTGCTTGCCAGATCGCTCATCAAATTTAAGGACAACACAGCCGACAACATCGAGGCTAAAGCCAGCGTGATATACAACAACCGCAAGGATGACACATTCAAGCGCTATGACCTCTATCTGGGCAATGCCTCACAGCCCACTCAGCACGCCGACCAATATTACCGTAACCACCCTGACCGCAACTATACGGTAAACGCGTCAGTGGCATACAACAGGCAGATAAGCCAGGGGCTGCTGCTTGAACTGGGATATGGAATAGAACACACCGAAGCCGACCGTAACTCACGCCTCTACCGCCTTGACCTGCTTGAGGATTATGAACAGGGCGACATGGGCATCCTGCCGTCTGTGGCCGAATATGAAGCTACACAGGACATGCGCAACAGCTACGAAAGCAAGACTGCCGGCACCGAACATACAATAACGCCCTCGATATACTTCTATCATATTACAGGGAAAGGACGCTGGTCGGGACAGATAACCATGCCAGTAACCCTGCGCCGCAACAAGCTTGACTATGAACGCGGAGCAATAGACACAACGCTGACACGCACATCGGCACTGATAGGATTCAGAAACACATCGCTCTACTGGACAAGCAAAGACGAGACACGCAGGTTCGGCATAAGATACAGACTTAATCCGCAGACGCCCGACCTGCTGAATATGGTGAACATGCGCGACGACACCGACCCGCTGAACATACATGAAGGAAATTCGGGACTGAAAAACAGCTACAACCACAGCATAAGCATTAGCTACGACCTGAACGTGAAGAAAGACTACAATTATTCGTGGTCGCTCGACGCAGGACTGACAGACAACGCCATAGCCATGGGCTATACTTACGACCCGGCAACAGGAATACGGACATACCGCGCACAAAACGTTGACGGCAACTGGAACATTGCGCTGTACAACGGATTCAAGTTTCAGAAGAAAAGACTAATGTTCTCGTCTATACTGAACGCTTCGCACCAACAGAATGCCGACCTTGTAGGAATAAACAGCGGCATGAAGCGCAGCATCGTAAGAACCGAAGGCATAGGCACACTCATCAATGCCAACTACACTTTTGGCAAGAATGCAATCGGTGTAAAATTCGACGGAGAGTGGAAGTATGTCAACAGCCGTCAGGAAGACTTCAGCAATCTAAACATCTGGAACTACAACTATGGCCTGACAGCCAACTTAAATCTTCCCCTCCACTTACAGTTGTCAACCGACCTGACAATGTTCTCGCGCAGGGGATATCACGACTCGTCGCTCAACACCGACGACCTTGTATGGAATGCCCGTCTGTCATACTCAACAATGAAGGGCAACCTGATTTTCATGCTCGACGGTTATGACATACTGAGCCAGCTGTCAAACATCACCTATACTCTAAACGGACAAGGACGCACAGAAGTACGCCGCAACGTGCTGCCGCAGTATGTGCTGTTTCATGTCCAATACAGACTGAACAAGAAACCACAGAGGTAATAACATGACTTTTAAAACATAATCAGTAATCGGGCAACCGTTGTACATACGCCAAAGGCAAAAGACAATACGGCAGAATTATAATAACATAAACTTGGGTCAAACTAAAACAAAAAAGGATGCGGCACAGATTTTTATGCCGCATCCTTTTATATTAAATCACACAAAATAACCGTAAACCTGCGATACATCATCCCTTGTCAACGCAAAGCAGACATTCCATCTGTCTTATCACATTCTGACGCCACTCAGCCAAGACACCCTCAAAGGTGTCGTCTTCAGACTGGAACATGCCGGTGATGAAGTTTCTCGCAAGAAAGGGAAACGTGATAAGACTGTAGAAGGTTATAAACACCGTGCGTATTGGCACGCGGCGTATGCTGCCATTGTCCATCTCTGACAGCAGACTGTCTTTCATCCTGCCGAGATAAGGCATTACGGGCAACGACATCACTACACGCAGAAAATTGTCAACATCGCGGTCGATCTCGCGCAAGACGAACAGCGGCAATTCGGGATTCTCGCCGAACACGCGGCAATAGGCATCAAAGACATCGCCCACGCGGTCGGCAACCGGACGGTCGGTCTGCATGACAATGCTCTGTATCTTAGGGACAAAGGTCTGAATTATGATGCCGAACACGGCGTTGAACATCTTCTCCTTTGTCCTGAAGTAATAGTGCAGCACGGGCCGGTTGATGCCAACCCGCGCAGCTATCTCGCTCATGCTCGTATCCGAAAAGCCCTTCTCGATAAACAGTGCCTTGGCGGCATTGATTATCCTCTGTTCAAGGTTTTCGTTACAGGTATGCTCGGTCATGTCGTCCATTATTTTAAGTTATCGATGAACAACAGCATGCGGTTGATGATGTTGACCTCGCTGACACCGCTGTCGAAGTCGAGCGACAGGATGTTTATCTGAGGCAGGAGCAGACGTATGCGCTTCTCTATTCCCTTGGAAACTATATGGTTGGCAATGCAGCCGAAGGGCTGAAGGCTCACCACGTTTCTCACTCCGTAATGATAATATGACATTATCTCGGCAGGCAGGAGCCAGCCCTCACCAAACTGAGCGTTGAGCGATATGGCGGCGCGCGCCTCGTCGGCTTCGGCAAAGATGTCGCGGAACGGAAGGAAATATCTGAACGCGGAGCATATACGGTTTACTTCGTCTATCTGACGGCTCACTATCTTGTAGCCGAGATTATACACAAACTCGGGCAGCTGGCTCTTTTCGATGTATGACTTAACCCTCACTTTGCGGTTGACGAACGCCTGCATGAAGAAGTCGGTCAGGACAGACGGCACAACCTCTATGCCGCGGCCTATTAGCCAGTCGATTACGTTCTTCTGGGCAAATGGGTTGAACTTGAGGAATATCTCGCCCACAACGCCCACCTTGCGACATTCGCGGTCGAGACAGATGCCGTTAAACTCACGAGCGGCGTCGGCAAGGCATCCGAACATTTCTTTCGACTTGTTTTGGGATATGAGCTTCTCGCCTAACTTAAGGTATTTGTCGCGCAGTCGCGCCGCCTCGCCTTCCTTATTCTCGCGTGCCACCGACGCATAATAGAACTTGGATATGCTGTCGCTGTAAAGTATCGCCCTGAGAGCCACGGGCAGCACTTTGAGCCAGTTGATTCTGAATCCGGGCTGCTCGTTGCGTATTGTGCTGCCCAACGTAAGCGATATTACGGGCGTGCCGGCATAGCCTGCCTCAACAAGAGCCTTCTTGATCATTGCCACATAGTTGCTCGCCCTGCACTGTCCTCCAGTCTGAGTCATGGCAACCACGGTGCGGTCGGGGTCGTACTTGCCACTCTTGAATGCCTTTATCACGTCGCCCACGATGAGCGTGGCAGGATAGCACACCTCATTGTTGGCAAACTTCAGTCCCCACTCGCACGACTCGGTGTTGCTCAGCGGCAGGTTGTCAACGTCGTATCCGGCATAGCGCATTATTGCCGGGATGAGCGGAGAGATGAAGGGAGTGAAATAAGGGATGATTATCTTGCGGTCGCGGAAGGTCTTGTCGTACACGGGCGTTGTCTTAAACTCTGCCGTGCCGCCCGGCTGTGCTGCGTCGCGCTCTGCCTGCGAGAGACGTATGCTCTCGATGAGCGAACGTATGCGCAACTTCATTGAGCCTACGTTGTTAATGTCGTCGAGCTTGAGCAGCGTGAGCGACTTGCCGTTGCGCAGCAGCATGTCTCTTATCTCATCGACGAGGAAGGCGTCGGGGCCGCAGCCGAACGATGTCATCTCGATAAACTGCACGTTACCGCCCTGCATGGCGCACCACTTGGCAGCCTTGAGTATTCGGTTGGGATAAGACCACTGGTCGAGGAAATGTGAGTCGCCCGTGTCGATATGCTCGTTGCGCACAATGTCCTCACTTATCACGTCGAAGCCCATTTCGGCAAGGATATAAGATATGCGGTGCTGGATGAGCGGGTCGGTGTGATAGGGGCGGCCTGCGAGCATGACGGTGAAGCGGCCTGCCCGTGTGGCATCGCTGAGTATTGCCTTGTTGTGGGCGGCAAGCTCTGAAGCGGAATGCTCCTCAACGCTTACGGCATGTCTGAACGCCTTTTCAACAGTACTGTCGTCAATGCCGAGCGTGCTGAGATATTTTGTACACTGCCTTAACAGCAGTTTCTTGTTTTTGAACGATATTGCGGGAGAGTCTACAGGCACCTTAGAGCCTTGCACGCTCTTTATCACTTCCGAATAGCCTGTAACGACAGGACAGTTAAAGCAGTTTTGCTCATCACCCTGTTTCTCGAAGATTACGAACGGCATAAATATCCTGTCCACCTTGCGTGCGGCAAGACTCTCGATGTGGCTGTGGACAAGTTTGGCAGGGAAACAGATGTTGTCGGACATCACCATTCGCGCGCAACGCTCATAGCCGGCAAAGTCGGAAGCATCAGACAGGCACACCTGTATGCCGCAGTCGGTGAAGAGCGTATGCCAGAACGGGAAGTCCTCATACATGTTAAGGCAGCGCGGTATGCCTATCGTCATTAGCGGACTGTCCACTTTCTGCTCTGCACGGCCAAACAGCAGGTCGTACTTAAACTTGTATGCATTTTGTCCGGCAGCCTTCTTCTCGCCGTTGGTGAACACCTTTTCGCAGCGGTTGCCCGAATAGTATTTCTTTCCGTTCTCAAAGTTGTAGCACGAAACGAGGCACTGGTTATCGCAGCCGTGGCAGTGCAGCTTGCGCGTGGTGTAACTTGCCTTTGATATTATGTCGTCTAACGATGCCGGCTCTCCCTTGCGGCGCGCGGCATAAAGCGCACATCCGAAGGCGCCCATCAGCTCGGGGCAGTCGCATCGCATAACCTCGGCACCCGTAAGCAGCTCGAGGACGCGCACTATGGCATCGTTGCGCATGGTTCCGCCCTGCACCACAATCTTCTTGCCAAGCTCCGAGCCGTCTTTAAGCTTAAGCACCTTGTAGAGGCAGTTCTTTATAACCGAATAGGCAAGTCCGGCGGCAATGTCCTCCACGGTTGCGCCTTCGCGCAGCACCTGCTTAACCTTTGAGTTCATAAACACTGTGCAGCGCGAGCCTAAGTCGCACGGGGCAACGGCACGGCAGGCAGCAGCGGCAAAGTCGGCTACCTTATAGCCCAATGTCTTGGCAAATGTCTCGATAAACGAGCCGCAGCCCGACGAGCAGGCTTCGTTGATTTCAATTCGGTCTATCACCCCGTCGTTCACAAAGATGGCCTTCATGTCCTGTCCGCCGATGTCGAGAATGAACGACACGTCGCCGGCAAGATAATGCGCCGCCATGTAGTGGGCAATGGTCTCAACGATGCCGTTGTCCAGACGGAAAGCAGCCTTTATCAGGTCTTCGCCGTAGCCAGTTGAGCAGCTTCCACAGATGTTAAGTTCGGCTCCGCACTCACGGCAACGGTCGGCCAGCTGTCGGAGTCCGCGCTCAACCGTGTCAATGGGGTTGCCGTCGTTGGTGTTATAGAAGGTGTAAATCAGGTTGGCGTCTTTATCGGTAACCACAATCTTCGTGGTTGTTGAACCTGAGTCGATGCCGAGATAGACGTCCTGACGGCCGGGCTTCAGTTCGGCGTGCTTTACGCCATGCTCTGATATGCGTTTCTTCCATACCTTATAATCATCCTCGCCGGTGAATATTGGACTTAGCACCGACTTGCGCTCAACGGCCTTGCCCTGCCCTTTCAAGCGCAGGATGAGCGAAGACAGCTTAATGGCAGGCTCGTCGCCGGTCTCAAAGAGCGTTGCGCCGAGTGCCGGCAGCTGTGTTCCGTTCTGCGGCAGTATGAGGTCGGTGTCCTTTATCTTCAGATAGTCTACAAAGGCCTTGCGCAGCGCCGGAATGAGTGTCAGCGGTCCGCCGCACAGAAGTATTGGCGGCTTTATGTCGAAGCCGTGCGCAAGGGTTATTATGGTCTGCACTGCCACAGCGTGGAATATAGACGCGGCAATGTTCTCGCGGCTGACGTTGTTGGCCACAAGATTCTGTATGTCGGTCTTGCAGAACACTCCGCAGCGCGACGCTATCGGGTAAATCTGATTTGAGTTGAGCGCGAGAGTGTTAAGTTCGTCTACACCCACTCCCAATATCACTGCCATCTGCTCTATAAAGGCTCCCGTGCCGCCGGCGCAGTTGCCGTTCATGCGCAGGTCTTTCACCTCGCCGTCCTTAAAAAACACTATCTTGGCGTCCTCACCGCCTATGTCTATCATCGACTGTGCCGAAGGATACAGCTCCTTAACGGCGCGCGCTGCCGCCACAACCTCCTGAACGAAGGGTATGTCGTACTGCTCTGATATGCCCATGCCCACCGTTCCGGTTATTTTGGCGCACATATCCACGTCACCTATGGTTTCTGACAGATCCTGTAAAGTGTCGATAAGCACTTCGCGCGCCTTGGCACAATGTCTTTTATATTTTGAATATACTATTACACCTGCTTCATCGGTTACGGCCAACTTGAGCGTTGTTGAACCGATATCTATTCCTACCTTATACATAATATCTTGAAAATGTAGCCTTGACAAAAAGGTCTGACACTATTGTCAGATGCAAAGGTAATCATTAACGGCGAGAAATAACGGCATTTTCATGAGTGTTTAACATTTATTGTTTTTTATATTTGGCATATCTGTTTTCACAATTATTAAATAAAAAGAGAAAACGCCACAACTCTGTATGTCTCGTAAACAAAGGCACGGCAGACATAGACGAAACGTATAAAAATAGGCTGCAGACATGGATGGCAAAATCATGATTTGATGTAGCGAAGAAAAAAATCTGAAAAAAAATTCTCTTTTCGATGTCACGTTTTTCAGCCTCATACGTTACCTTTATGAAAACAATTATGAAACCGGAAGAATTTAACCGCATAATAATACCGATGCGCGACGAGCTGAAAGGGCTTGCACGCAAGCTTACGGGGAACGACTACAGCGCTGAGGACCTGGTACAGGAGGTGATGCTCAAGCTCTGGAGCATGCGGACTACGCTCGACCGGTATGAGAACAAAAGGGCACTGGCCATGACCATGCTGCGCAACAAGTTCAGCGACCAATGGAGACACAACCAGCTGGAAAGCGGAAAAGCTGCTACCGACAGCCTGACTGACGACAACTGGCGCAGGGCTGAGGTGAAGGACGAGGCCGACCTGATAAGACTTATCGTTGAACATCTGCCGGAACTGCAAAGACAAATGTTCAAGATGAAAGAGATTGAGGGCTACGAAAGCTCTGAGATAATGAAAATCACGGGATGCACGGCCGAAAACCTAAGACAAAATCTGTCGAGGGCACGCCGCAAGATTCGTGAGGACTTTATAAAGATTACTGCCATAAGGGCTAAGAGAAAAGATTAAGAACGACGCTTTGAACAATATTTTGCGTAATGAAAAAGGAAGAATATATTAAACAGTTGCTCGACAAATATCTCGACGGTGAGACTTCATCAGCCGAGGAAAGGGCTCTGCGCGGATATTTTACCAACAAGGGCAACAACATTCCAGAGGAATGGATGCCATACAGGGCTTTGTTTACATACATTGCCGAAGAGAGAGCCGATGAGGGCGAAACTGCCGAAACCATTGACATAAACGTCAACAAAGCCGGCAAGTCTCACCGACGCGGCTGGATATACGCAGCGGCAACAGCGGCCGCGGCAATACTGATAGCCGTGGTGATGATATCACTGCCGCGCCAAAACGACAACTATGCCGTGATAGACGGTAAGGTTTACACCAACAAAAAGGTGGTTGAGGATGAAGCCCTGAAGGCTCTGCAGATGGTTTCGTCTGACAACGATGACAACTTTGACGCTCTGAAGATGATGCGCCAATGACACTTTTGCACTGACGCCGCACAGCGGCAAACGATATAACAGATATGCAGATATAACAATGTAAAAAATACAGACCCGCAATATGAAACAGATATATTTTAACCCGCAAATGCCGGCAACACGCCTTAACGCCTTTCAGGCTGTGTGCGTAATGATTATGACGGCCCTGGCAAGCCTCGCCGAGGCATGCAGACTGCCGGTTAACACATACTTCGGCCACGGCGGACACGCCTGTCGCCATGGCTCAGGCAACAGCAGATGCCGAGCCCGCAACGGCACAAGGCGGCACGGGCTGTGGCGCATCCTGCTCATAGCCGCGCTGGCGCTTACGGCGGCAGCACCCGCAACAGCGCAAGAGGGACTCAACGTCAACAATGTGTTTCTGCGGTTCGGACACGCCAAGGGCTGCAAGATGGTTGAGATGCACAACGCCAAACTTAAAGGGTATAACCTGAAGGTGTACAAGAGTCTTACCTACAAGAACATCGGGGCAAGCATTGAGCCTTATCTGAAAGCCGACAGAAAGAAGGCAAAGAAGATACGCGAGGTGGTTGAGAACGGACAGATAGTGAGCGGCTACTACATGATGCCGCCTAAGGGCAACGGCATTAACCGCTACATCCTGTTCAGCAAGGTAAAGCCCAACCGGGGAACGGTGATATACATAGAGGGCGCGCTGTCGCCCGACGACATAATGAAACTGTGTTACACATAATAAAGAAAAACAATAAATATGACTAAGATGAAAATGATACTACTTCTGGCGGCGCTGCTGCCTCTGACAGGCATAGCCGCCGAAACAAGCGACACTACATTTGTGGTGAACGACAAGAAGATTGTTGTAAACGATTCAGCAGGAAGCACAAAGATATCTGTATATGGCAACGACGGCAAGGAGTTTAAGCGTACATACGAAACAAACTTCGTTGACGGACAGGAGATTGAGCGCGTATATGTTACGTCGCCTTTCATTCCGCAAAGTCTAAACCGCAAGAAGAACCATCCGAGGAGCCATTATCCGCTGTTCTTCATGGGCTTCAGCCAGCTTGCCGGAAGCGTGATGGGCACGGGAGGCAACGCTGACATGCACACACGCGACTCTAAGTCGTGGGAATATGGCTTCACGCTGACCAGTCTGGCATTCAGAATAACCAATCCGCTGGCGCTGACGTCTGCGCTGCAGATAGGACAGGTGCATCATCACTTTCAGGACAACTACGTGCTGTCAACATCCGACGGCATAACATCCATGAGGCAGATTGAGGGCGAGACACTCAAAAAGAGCTACATAAGCTACAACTTCATACGCATCCCTATTATGTTTGAATGGCAGATGCGCACAGGAGGCGCTGATGTGTTCGCGGCGATAGGCCCGTCTATCGAAATGCGCTGGAACGACCACTCGCGCTATTTCATCGGAAAGAACAAGACCACCGAGACAGGCGACATAAACATGAATCCCGTAGGCCTCAACCTCGACCTGCGTGCCGGCTACGGATGTATCATGATTTATGCCCGCACGGCTCTCACGCCGCTGCTCAAGACAAGCGTCGCACCTACATGCTATCCCGTATCATTCGGACTGGGCATACGCATATAACACAAACAATAAACCAAAAACACATAACCCTAAAACACATTTGTCATGAAACTGCTATTCTTATTTACGGCACTCATACTCTCTGCCACAGCATATGCCGAGGAGGCCAACGACACTACGTTCAACGTGAAAGACAAGAAAATAGTTGTAGACGTACAGGACAGCAAAACGGTTGTAAAGGTGTACGACAATAACGGATTCCAACTTCTGAAAACACGCGAAATGGAATTTGTAGACGGTCAGGAGGTGGAGCAGGTTTATGTAGGATCACCGCTAATTCCAACAGAAAATCTGCAGAACCTGAAATTCCGCTCATATCTGCCGACTATATGGTTTGGCAGCAACTATATGGGCAATAAAATATGCTCTACCCAAAATGACGGCATATACAGCCGCAAGAGCAGTTCGTTTGAAATAGGAATAACGCCATGGGCATTTGCCCTGCCATTCAACAAAAGTAATACATTAGGACTGGTTGGAGGCGTTCAGCTCACATGGGTACACATGTGTTTCGACAAGAACTATGCAGTAGGCATGCAGGGCGACAGGCTTAACTTCACCCAACTTGACATGAAGGCGTCTGGCAACAACATGAATTACGGAACACTGCGCATACCATTGATGCTGTCTATGCAACATGACTATCGTTCATTTTGCATGAATCTCGGAATATCTGCAGAGGTGCGCACTAATGGTGCTTACCGCTTCTCTCCTGCAGCAGGCAGTGCCGCACCGAATGTCCCTGATGCCATAAGAATTAACCGTTTCGGACTTAACCTTGAATATTCTTTTTGTTTCATGGGTATATATTTGGGAACATCAATATCATTAACTCCTTTGTATAAGACCGTAACAAACGACAAGGCTTATTACACATCTGTCCAAATTGGCTTTAATATACCTGAGGTAATCAGATTTTTTAAAAACAACAAGAATAAATGACAAACAGCAGATATGACCTGACAACGAGAAATATTTAATTGTATTTCCTGTAATGCTACACACCTAATTAAATAAATTAGTAAAAGAACTATACTTCATGTTCCGGCGGATATTAAAAATCTGCCGGAATTTTTTAGTATACGCACCTTCACCGAAACATCAATACTAAAAAATTAATCATTACACATTTGCCAACGCAAAGAGTAAAGAAATAAATAATGACGAATAAAGTAAACCAACGACAGCAACAAACCGGGCTATAGTCAACCTTTATCAGGGATAAGCCTGCATGAAGTCAACCAAAAACAGGAATATAAAGCGTAATTGTTTTTGTTAAAAACTCATCACTCGTCACATCAGCACATAACCATCTGATTTACAAAGGATTAGAATGTGACGAGTTGAAAATCAAACTCGTCACGCAAGTGGATAAATCTCCGGCAGTGTCCTTTCCTAAAATTGGTTGACTTCTAACAAGCCATTCCCTGATTAAAGTTGACTCTGGTTAAACTTATAACTGTTATTGGTTGACTCTACTTTTAATTACTGATTAAAGTTGACTTTTACCGGGACAGAATCCCTGTTCATGGTGTCCTTGGAGGGCGTAGCCCGGAAAGGACACCATGAACAGAAGGCAAAGATAGTCCATCTTCTCCAATATCGGAGCATTCCTGTCTGTTTTTTATGGCCTTTGTCCTAAAACTGCTCCAACGCTTAGATATCTCACCCTGACATGAAGCAGCCTGTGCCGGTGTCATCATGTTGATGCTCATGTGCGGCCTTTCGTTGTTGTAGAAGTCCACGGCCGTTGCCACGGCTTCCCTGACCTGGCCGATGTCGGTGAACCTCATACCCT
>ERZ779913.551-NODE-551-length-13531-cov-5.47076_pt1 | contig 13531 bp, 9 predicted proteins | sample MGYA00511547_ERZ779913 | MGnify/ENA primary metagenome ERZ779913 (study PRJEB29588, sample SAMEA2149539) | human gut metagenome | biome: human gut; feature: human-associated habitat; material: faeces | place: Denmark | collected 2008/2010 ...
GACAGATCGGAGCCGTACTCGTCATGGCCGTGGGCGTGCTCTATCTCTTCACTTACATCCCGAGAATGCACACTAAGTAATCCTTAAATGCAAAAAACGCAAATCAAATTTAATATAGAAATATGAAACAAGTTATAGTAGGACTCGGCGAGGCTCTTTGGGATTGCCTTCCCGATGGAAAAAAACTCGGTGGCGCTCCCGCCAACTTCGCTTACCATGTAGGTCAGTTCGGCTTCGATACGATCGCTGTAAGTGCAGTGGGCAACGACCGCCTGGGCGATGAGACAATCGCTTCTCTGGAGGCTAAGGGACTTAAATATATGATGCCGCGTGTGTCTTATCCCACAGGAACCGTACAGGTGACCCTTGATGACAATGGTATCCCCACTTACGATATCCGTGAGAACGTGGCATGGGACAATATTCCTTTCTCTCCCGAGCTTGAGGATCTGGCTCACAACTGCCGTGCAGTGTGCTGGGGCTCACTGGCCCAGCGTAATGTGGTGTCCCGCGATACCATCAACAAATTTCTCGACACAGCACCTAAGGACTGTCTGAAGATCTTTGATATCAACCTTCGTCAGAACTTCTATACGAAGGAAGTGATCAGCGAGTCGATTAAGCGTTGCAATGTCCTTAAGATCAACGATGAGGAACTTGTTGTGATCGGTCGTCTGTTCGGTTATCCCGGTCTTGACATGGAGAATAAGTGTTGGCTGATTCTCGGCAAGTACAATCTCGATATGCTCGTACTGACCTGCGGTGTTAACGGCAGCTATGTATTTACTCCCGGCTCTGTATCGTTCCAAGAGACTCCTCTCGTAGACGTAGTGGACACTGTTGGTGCAGGCGATTCTTTCACGGGCACTTTCTGTGCGTCTATCTTGAGTGGTATGTCTGTTAAGGATGCACATGCTCTGGCTGTAAAGGTATCAGCATTCGTGTGCACACAAAGTGGTGCAATGCCTGTACTACCTGAGGAACTGAAGAATAAAGTCAATCATTAAAATATATGATATGCCGGAAAGGGCGCAGTGATGCGTTCCCTCCGGATACATAAAGCCACTTACCGGCAAGTCAAATGGTAACGGGATAGTTTCATGTGACTGACTATCGGATGAGGCATTACCTATGCGTGCCCACAAGATAGCCTTCCGGAACCGGTCATTGACAACAAGGATTATAATGAAAGAGCTTATATAGTAGACACCTAAAGCGACCAACCGACAAAACTGATAATTCCTGATGATAACGACTCTCAGAAATAAGGATGTTTTTTTAGTTAGGTAATTTACATTGATAAAGCGCCCTGTTACGGCCTGCCCTGCGTGTAAGCAGAGTAGGCCGAAGGGGCCTTTATTTTCAGGCTAACGGCATAGTAACACGGCTATGAGCTGTGTTCCCATGATCCGGTCATATTTCCGGGTCATGGTTTCCAGATGTCTCTCTACAAAATCCAAGCTACCTCATGAGCGCATGGGGAAGTAAAAGCCCATATAAGGGTAACCGACGTTATGTGAATTTTTCATCTTTTGTATATCGGGACATCTGGAGTGCCGATGTCTGCCTGAAAATAAGTGGAATCCTGCCATATACAATGGAGTGTGTCTTCTTTTTGGCCTTTGATGGGCAGTTGTTTCCAATATCGTATGATTGGAGTCAGAAGGAAGAAAGATTCTTGTCACGATCGAGAATCCTCCAAGCAACCAATATGCTAGGATCAGTCGAACTGCTAACTAGCAGTCTTTCAAGGCTACAGCCTCCCTTACTTTTAAAAACGAGACCTTCAGTATTTGGGCGAATTCTTGTCTGTATTGAAGGAACTTAATTGATTTGCCTCTTGAAGTAAGCTTTTGGCCCTTTAAAGGCCTTATTATCTTTTTGGGTATAAGCCGAATCACGGCTTTAGGTCCATTCATCAGGAAGATAAAGGGAAATGCGAGGTAGTTTATGGTGGAGAGAGGATGGGGTACCGCAGAAAGCGGAAAGACCTTGGCGTGTTTTTCCTGTTGAATTCCAAAAAGAAAGTCAAGCTCCTAATTTTCCATTAAAGGGTCCTTGAAAATACAAATGGTAAGCAAGTAATCTTCCTTAGTATTAAAGATGTAGCATTCTGCTTAATTTTTTTTATAAAAGCAATGTATTTCAGACAAAAGGTAAGCACGTTTATCCGATGAGTGATTTAGGAAAGACAACCTGACGTTGCCGTACAGTGATGGATTTGTTTTCTTATATAGACAAAACTTAAACAATATACAAATAAAATTAATTTTTCATTAGGATTGTTGGTGAATAAATATTAAAATATTTGGATGAGATAATGAAATGCGCTAACTTTGCAATTGTCTTCGTGAGAAGATTTACTTATAAAGTTTCATTAGGTTAGTAGTTTGATAGATTTTTAAGGTAAAATTAGAATTATGTTCTTGATTTTTTTAATCAGGCGGTGGTCAGTAAATTTCTAGCCATCGTATAACATTAATTCTGCGAGAAGCGGTGCGAGTGATCGTATCGCTTTTTGCCTTTATAGACAAACAGGCTAGTAGGAAAGTTCATGCTGGCCATAAATAGAAAACGGCTTATGTTACAACGTGATTATTTCCTTCGTGTGATCGAAGAATTTGCGAAGGCCTTGACGGCCTTCCTGGAGAAGAAAGAAGACGAGAGGAAACGTGACCATGCGTTGCACGATCTCTATCGTCAGTACGTGGGTCCTTATGAGGATCTACGCAATCTGTCGTTTGAGGAGACCCTTCAGTACGCAGATGATCAATGGTCGGAGACGGAGCGTCTCGAGCGTCTCGATATGTTGGCCAACCTGCTCTATGCCGAAGGCGGCTATAAGGGGCGGGCACTCTCTTCATTGCTCTATGGGAAAGCACTGAAGCTGTTCATGTATGTACAGGCTAACAAGGTCGGTGAGTTTAACATTGAACGCCAAAACAAGATCCAAGAGATCAAGAAACGGATCGGAGGATAAGACAATTGATGATATTACTAAAAGGATAACATGTTAACAAATATCATAAAGCACAATGGCTCAGATCAATGATATGACGGTAGGTTCACCGTCACGTGGAATCCTTAAGTTTGCGATACCTATCATCTTAGGCTACATCCTGCAGCAGATGTATCAAGTGATCGATGCTGTGATTGTCGGCCGCTGGGTAGGCGTTAATGGTCTGGCAGCCGTGGGTGCATCCACGTCCGTGATGTTTATCATCATGGGTTTTTGTAATGGCTCTTGTGCCGGCTTTGCCATTCCTGTGGCACAGGCTTTCGGTGCGAAAGACTTCAGGAAGATGCGCTGCTATGTGGCCAATGCGATACGTATAGCTTTCTGGATGGCGATTGTCATCACGGTAGTAAGCGCGATGCTCTGTACGAAGATTCTTCAGTTGATCAATACGCCGCAGAACATATTTGACGGTGCATGGATCTTCCTCTTCTTGCAGTTTCTTGCCATTCCCTTTACGATCACTTACAACCTTCTGTCGGGTTTCATCCGTGCGCTGGGCGATTCGAAGCAACCGTTCTATTTCCTCATCGCCTCGGCGCTGGTCAATATCTTGCTCGACGTCGTACTCATCATGTTCATAGGGATGGGAGTGGAAGGTGCCGGCCTGGCTACATTGTTGGCGCAGTTGTTTGCCGCCAGTCTGTGCGTGTGGTATATCCTGAAACACATGCAGCTGCTCATTCCCAAGGGTGAGGAACGGGAGCTGGACAATAAGCGCATCTCCATCCTGCTGAACAACGGTATCCCCATGGGATTGCAGTTCTCCATCACGGGTATAGGCAGCATGATGTTGCAAAGTGCCAACAATGCGTTAGGAACGGTCTATGTAGCCTCGTTCACTGCTGCCATGCGTATTAAATATCTTTTTACGAGCGTGTATGAGAATACCGGTGTCGCCATGGCCACCTATTGCGGACAGAATCTGGGTGCCCGCAATATGATGCGTGTAAAACAGGGTGTGAAGTCGGCTGTAATGATCATGTTTATTTTCACGCTCTTCTCTACAGCCGTGATTCTTCCCTTTGCCGACACGATGATGCTACTCTTTGTCAACAAGGGCGAGATGGAAGTGGTGAGCAATGCGTCACAGCTCATGCGCATAGCGTGCCTGTTCTATGTCCCTCTTGGCTTCCTCACGATCTTCCGCTATTCCATCCAGGGGCTTGGGTATTCCAATCTGAGTATGCTCAGCGGTGTGATGGAGATGATAGCACGTATCGGCGTGAGCCTGTGGCTGGTGCCGGCCTTCGGTTGGCTGGGCGTTTGCTCTGGCGACCCTGTGGCCTGGGTGATGGCCGACCTCTTCCTCTTCCCTGCTTTCTTCTGGCTGTACGCTCATCTAAAAAAGAAGATGGCGCGAGAGTGAGACCGTCATGCCTCCAGTTGCCGTGACTTCTCCTTATAGAGGGCCTTTGCGCGTCTTGAACGCTTGATCCGGTCGAAGCCTTGACCGTAGACGCCGATGACGGAGCTTTGGGCTACGAAAGCATCGGGATCGATCTCTTCGATCAGTTCGAAGATAAGGCTCGATTCGTTTTTCTTTGCGATGCAGTAGATCACGTGGATATCCTTTTTCGAGTAGAAGCCGTTGCCATTCAGTGTGGAGCAGCCACGGGGGATAAGCGTGTTGATCGCCTCGCCGATCTGTTCGAATTTGTCGGAGATGATGAAGAACTGTACGCTTTGATGGAATGTATTGACGATATGGTCGACAACAAAGCTGATGACGAAGAGCAGTACGTAGCTGTAAAGCACTTTGTTCCAGTCGCGCAGCACGAGATACGATGACGTGATTACCGCAAGATCGCAGAAGAGGATGATGTGTCCGAGCGACATGTCACGGTATTTGTGCACCATGGCGGCCACCAGGTCGGAGCCTCCCGTCGAGCCTCCCACGCTGAGTCCCAGTCCGACACTCGTACCCATGAATACTGCTCCTACGATGAGCGCCATGAACTTCTGGTCGGTCAGTAAGTGAATATTGGAGAGGATAGGCTCCAGCAGGCTTGTGGCGAAGGTGAAGATGATAACGGCGAAGATGGTCTTCACACAGAATCGCCAGCCCAACACCTTCAGGGCCATCAGGAGCAGGGTGGCATTGATGGCGAAATAAATATCCTGGAGAGGGATGCCTGTGCCCCAATAGATGACGGTGGCGATACCTATCGTGCCACCCATTGTGATCTGATGGGGAAGGAGAAATAGCTGCAGGCCGAGTATACCGAGGAGCATCGCAACGGTGATGATAAAATAATCGTGTACTGTGCGGTACAAAAACTTTTGGGTGATCTTACCTGTATTCATAAGTTATTTATTGTATTTGTATGCAAAATTACGCAATATAACCGTAACTTGTTGCAACTTATGTATTTTTATTTCTTGCCTTGCCGCCTATGTGCTATCTTTTTCGTAACTTTGCAAGAAACTAAAAGATAGTAAATAAACAATATGAATATCGAACAGACGATCAATCAGGCCGCCCTCCAGGTGACGAGGGAGCTGTACGGACAGGACGTGTCCGAGAAGATGGTGCAACTGCAGAAAACACGTGCGGGCTTTGAGGGCCACCTCACGCTCGTTGTATTTCCCTTCACCAAGCTCTCCCACAAGCGGCCGGAGGAGACGGCGCAGGAGATCGGCGAGAAGCTGCAGCAACAGTGTGAGGCCGTGGCTTCGTTCAATGTAGTGAAAGGATTTCTCAATCTTGTCATCGCTCCCCAGGCATGGGTCGCACTGCTCAATGGTATCCATAGTGACGAGCACTACGGATTCAAGAAGGCCGGTGAGGACGCTCCGCTGGTGATGATCGAATATTCCTCACCCAATACGAACAAGCCGCTCCACTTGGGTCATGTGCGCAACAACCTTCTCGGCTGGTCGCTCTCAAAGATCATGGAGGCCAACGGCAACCGTGTGGTGAAGACAAATATTGTCAACGACCGAGGCATACACATTTGCAAGTCGATGCTTGCCTGGCTGAAATGGGGCAACGGCGCAACTCCCGAATCAACGGGAAAGAAGGGCGACCACCTCATCGGCGATTTCTATGTGGCTTTCGACAAGCACTACCGTGAGGAGTGCAAGGCACTCGCCGAACAGTACAAGGCTGAGGGTATGAAGGAGGAAGAGGCTGAGGAGAAGGCCAAGCAGGAGGCTCCTCTGATCAAGGAGGCACACCAGATGCTCGTGAAGTGGGAGCAGGGCGACCCTGAGGTACGTGCTCTGTGGACCAAGATGAACACATGGGTGTATGCCGGCTTCGATGAGACATATAAGGCTCTCGGCGTGAGCTTCGATAAGATCTATTATGAGAGCAACACCTACCTTGAGGGAAAACGCAAGGTGGAAGAAGGACTGGAGAAGGGACTCTTCTTCCGCAAGGAAGACGGATCGGTGTGGGCCGACCTCACAGATGAGGGATTGGACCAGAAGCTGCTGCTCCGTGCCGACGGTACGAGTGTGTATATGACGCAGGATATCGGTACGGCCGAGATGCGTTTCAACGACTTCCCCATCGACAAGATGATTTATGTCGTAGGCAACGAGCAGAACTATCACTTCCAGGTGCTCTCTATCCTGCTTGACCGTCTGGGCTTCAAGTGGGGCAAGGATCTTGTACATTTCTCTTACGGAATGGTAGAGCTGCCCAACGGAAAGATGAAGAGCCGCGAGGGAACGGTGGTAGATGCCGACGACCTCATCGCACAGATGGAGGACGATGCTCTGAAGATGACGATGGAGGCCGGCAAGGGCAAAGACATGACGGAGGAGGAGCGTCGCGAGATTGCCCATATTGTAGGACTTGGCGCGTTGAAATATTTCATTCTCAAGGTGGATGCCCGTAAGAACATGATGTTCAATCCTGCTGAGTCGATCGACTTCAACGGCAATACGGGTCCTTTCATCCAGTACACCTATGCCCGTATCCGTTCGATCATGCGCAAGGCGCAGGATGCCGGCCTGACCCTTCCCGATGCTCTCTCTACGGACATCGCCCTGAACGAGAAGGAGACGGAGCTGGTGCAGAAGATGAGCGAGTTTGGTGCGGCTGTAGCCGATGCCGGTCAGAACTACAACCCTGCAGGTATCGCCAACTATTGCTATGAGCTGACAAAGCTCTTCAACCAGTTCTACCACGACTATTCGATCCTGAATGCCGACACCGACGAGGAAAAGATCAAGCGTGTCGTCCTTGCCCGTGCGGTAGGCCAGGTGATTAAGAACGGTATGAGCCTCCTCGGCATCGAAGTGCCTGAGAGAATGTAATTTCATTAAGAAAGAGATAGATTGATCGGCAGTGGCTGGTGTGCAGCAGACTGAAAGGGCTTCTGACACCAGCCACTGTTGTCGTTTGTACAGGCAGCCGCCAATAGGCAAGGTCGGAGAACCAGATCAGCAGGTTGAGACATTGCTCCGATCCTGGCTGCCGTTGCCGTAAGCATATTCCAGTTATTCCAAGTTACGTATGAAAGATATAGTCAATCCGCCAGATTATCGTCATGACACAGTGCTGCCGTTGCCTCCCGAGGTGAAAGCCAATGCCTGGGCTGTAGATGCCGGCTGCTCCGGCAATCCGGGAAAGATGGAGTACCAGGGGGTCGACTTGGCGACAGGCGAGCGCATCTTCCACTTCGGACCGGTCTTTGGTACTAATAATATAGGTGAGTTTCTTGCCATCGTCCATGCCCTGGCGCTGATGTGGCAGCGGGGCATCCAAGACAAGGTGATCTATAGCGACTCCTATAATGCCATCCTCTGGGTGAGGAAAAAGCAGTGTAAGACGAATTTAGAGCGAAGTGAGAAGACAGCCCATCTCTATGAGATCATCGCCCGTGCGGAGAACTGGCTCAAGACCCATGCCTTCAATACTCCCATCATACAGTGGGACACACGTAAGTGGGGGGACATCCCTGCTGATTTCGGAAGGAAGAAATAGGATAAACCATAAATAAGAATAAGGGAGAATATTATTTCTCCCTTATTTTTTTGCCCTTTGCGTAACGTTTACTATATTTGCCCATAGAAACAAAATCACTATTAAACCTAAGTCTATGGATACAAAAGACATAGAGATACAAGAATTGAAGGATGTCGTCGTACGTTTCTCTGGCGACTCCGGTGACGGCATGCAGTTGGCCGGCAACATCTTTTCCACCGTGTCGGCTATCGTCGGCAATGGCATCTCCACTTTCCCTGATTATCCCGCAGACATCCGTGCTCCCCAAGGCTCTTTGACAGGTGTGAGCGATTTCCAGGTGCATATTAGCGAAGGACGGGTCTACACGCCCGGTGACAAATGCGATGTGCTGGTAGCGATGAATGCTGCTGCGTTGAAGACACAGTACCCCTATGCCAAACCGGGAGCGACGATCATCATCGACACCGATGCCTTCCAGCCCATCGACCTGCAGAAGGCAGAGTTCAAGACACGTGATTATCTCGCTGAGGTGGGTGTAAATCCCGACAATGTTGTCGCGGCACCCATCACACAGATGGTGAAGGAGTGTCTGAAGGATACCGACCTGAACATGAAGACGGTGCTGAAATGCCGCAATATGTTCGCCCTCGGCATTGTATGTTATCTGTTCCATCGCGATCTCAACCTGGTCTTTAATTTCCTCCGTGAGAAGTTTGCCAAGAAGCCGGCCATCGCAGAGGCCAATGTCAAGGTCGTCGAAGCCGGCTATGACTATTGTGACAATGTGCAGGCCAGCGTACCGAACACTTACCGTGTGGAGAGCCGTCACAAGATCCCCGGCCGGTATATGGATGTGACAGGCAATAAGGCGACGGCCTATGGTCTCATCGCCGCTGCCGAGAAGGCGGGCCTGAAGCTCTATCTGGGGTCGTATCCCATCACGCCGGCTACGGACATTCTTCATGAGTTGTCCAAGCATAAGTCACTCGGTGTCATCACCGTGCAGGCAGAAGACGAGATCGCCGCTTGTGCGAGTGCCATCGGTGCGTCCTTTGCAGGTGCGCTGGCAGCCACCTCTACATCAGGTCCCGGTATCTGTCTGAAGAGTGAGGCGATGAACCTGGCGGTCATTGATGAGTTGCCGCTTGTCGTCATCGATGTGCAGCGTGGTGGTCCGTCAACGGGAATGCCTACAAAGGGCGAGCAGACCGACTTGCTGCAGGCACTCTATGGGCGCAATGGTGAGAGCCCGATGCCGGTCATCGCCGCGACATCGCCTGTCGACTGTTTCGATGCCGCGTATATGGCGGCGAAGATCGCACTCGAGCATCTCACACCCGTGGTGCTTCTCACCGATGCATTCATAGCCAACGGATCGGGTGCGTGGCGGTTGCCCGACCTGAAGAAGATGCCGCCGATCCATCCCCATTATGTCACCGTGGACCAGAAGTTCCATTACACGCCCTACCGGCGTGATCCCAGCACGCTCGTCCGTTGGTGGGCCATCCCCGGTCAGGAAGGCTATGAGCATATCCTCGGTGGACTGGAGAAAGACAGCGATACGGGAAAGATATCCACCGATCCGGAGAACCATTCGAAGATGGATCGTCTGCGCTTTGAGAAGATTGCACGTATCCCGGTTCCCGACTTGCAGGTGCAAGGCGATGCCGAGGATGCTGACCTGCTCATAGTCGGCTTCGGAAGCACGTACGGACATCTTTATTCTGCCATGGAAGAGCTGCGGAAACAGGGACACAAGGTGGCTCTGGCACAGTTCAAATATATCAATCCGTTGCCTAAAAACACAGCGGAGGTACTATTGAGTTATAAGAAGGTGGTCGTGGCCGAGCAGAATCTCGGACAGCTTGCCGCCTTCCTCCGTGTCCGCATCAATGGGTTCGCACCTTACCAATACAATCAGGTGAAAGGACAACCCTTTGTCGTGGAAGAGTTGGTGAGGAGTTTCACCAGTCTGCTTGATGCTAACGATGCGGAGTTTGCCGGTTTGACATTTGATACTAAAGTCGTGCTGTAGCTTATGGAAACAACACAGAAAACAGATAAACGCAAGTTGGCCCGCTGGTGTCCGGGCTGCGGCGACCATTTCTTCCTCGCTTCATTGAAGAAGGCAATGGCCGAATTGGGTGTGCCGACCTATGACACCTGTGTCATCTCAGGTATCGGCTGTTCGAGCCGTCTGCCTTATTATGTAGATACCTATGCCATGCAGACCATCCACGGACGGGCTGCTGCCGTGGCAACGGGAGTGAAGGTGGTCAATCCGGCTCTTACCATCTGGCAGATCAGTGGTGACGGTGACGGACTGGCTATCGGCGGCAATCATTTCATCCATGCCATGCGTCGCAACATCGATCTGAACATGATCCTCCTCAACAACCGTATCTACGGGCTGACGAAGGGGCAGTATTCGCCTACGTCGCCCAAGGGCACCATCTCCAAGTCAACTCCCTACGGATCGGTGGAGGAACCGTTCTGCCCTGCAGAGCTCTGCTTTGGTGCGCGTGGTACGTTTTTCGCCCGTGCGGTGGCCAATGACAGCTCGCATACGATATCAATCCTCAAGTCGGCCTATCATCATCACGGTGCGGCTCTCTGCGAGATCCTGCAGAATTGTGTGATCTTCAACGATGGTGCCTATGCACCAGTCTATACACGTGACGGACGGAAAGAGCACGCCATCTATGTGGAGCATGGCAAGAAGCTGACGTTTGGTCCCAATGATGAATATGGTCTTGTACAGGACGGTTTCTCGTTGAAGGTGGTCGAGATCGGCAAGGACGGATACACGCTCGATGATGTGCTTGTTCATGACGCTCATTGCCAGGACGACACGCTGCAGCTCAAGCTGGCCATGATGGACAATGAGCATGGCTTTCCCGTTGCCCTCGGCGTGATCCGCGATGTGGAGGCACCGACGTACAACGATGCCGTGAATGAGCAGATTGAGGAGGTGAAGGCAACAAAACCCTATCATACCTTTGCGGAGCTTCTCGAGACAAACGATATATGGGAAGTGAAATAAGTGGACACTATCTCATGCGTATCTGAATGGGCGTTCGTACCACGGAAGGATAGGGGCTCATCCGATAAATGCAGGAGGAAGTATGCTGTTCAAATGAAGTACGGAGATGAAAAAATGGCTCAGCACGTGTGCGTATGGAATTAACGTAAGGTATGGAATTTGAATCATGTGGCATGAATCCTACCGGCTGCCTGTGACGGTCGTCTTGATTTCCACCCTTCAGGACAGATAGGATGACAGGGGCGGAAACGTTCACGGGCACCGGTTGCACTGGGGATGAAAGACTGTAAATAGTCGTCCCTTAAAAATGTACTTATCTAATAGGTGACGATCCCGTCCTCACCGACCTGCAGTCCCGGCATTTTCTGTATGATGTCGGTTATCGAACGGTCCTGTTTTTGCTTAAAGCTGTTCACGAGGTAGGTGAGTGTGTCGCCACGCTGTGAGACGCGTGGAGCCCTTATCTTGGTTTCCTTTATCATCACCGACTTCCCGTGCATCACTATCGTCTGTCCTTGGCGCTGACCGTATCGCGGGCATATCCTACATAAGAGGACAAGATGCTCTCGGCACGCTTGCCGTCTCCCATCGGTCTTGTGGGCCAATTGTTAAAGAAGGAGAGGCCGGTTCCGCATATTGGTCCTTGATCCACACACAAGCGACAATGGCATGAGACCATGATTCGATTAAAAATTAAAGGCCACCCTTGCCATTACCGACCTTGGCCTTAACTGAGTGACCAGATAACGGCATACCGTCGTATTAATGGTCTGTCTGCTGTATGTGTCGTTGCCAAAGATGTTGTTCAGTGAGAGCCCTATCTCATAAGTCTTGCGCCTGTAAGAGACAGAGACGTCGGAGAAATAATTGAACGACACGCTCTTGTCATTGCTGTGATAGATCTCGTTGTCCCATTCTATCTGCCAGTGTCCCGGCATGAGGAAGGCCTTCAGGCCATGAGTGAACGAATTTAAGGTAGGCATGAGGCTCACCCCGGTGTTCTTGTTTTTCAGGCCGGACATCGTGTAACCTGTATAGGCCTCAAACGAGAGCCAGTCGGCCGGCTGCAGGGAGATGTCGGCCGAAACGACAAGGTTGTTCATCATGAACGGCGTAACGACATCGGACACTAACATATCGTAGTCGTTGCCGGCATAATAGGCTGTAACGCCTATATTCAGCTTTGACCAGCGGAACGACTGTGCCAGACGCGCGAAAATAGTCAGGATGTGTGAGTCGGAGGTCTTGTCCGTGGCACGGCTCTTGTAGATGTCGCCAGTCATCTCGCTTGAATACAGGATGTTGTCGAACAGATTGTTCCATGTAACCAACAGTGTGGCAAACTGTCCCTTTATGGTATTTTTATAATCTACCTGTCCGTTCAATGCGTGTGACATGGTCCTGCTCAGTCTTCCTATGCCCTGCCGCATGGTGATGTAGTCGGTGAAGATGGGCAGGCTGCCGGATACCGACACGTCGAGGGGATTGTATGAATAAGAATACGCAGCGGAGAAGTCCCACCGTGCCGTAGGATGGAACACAGCCTTCACGCTTGGCTCTACCAGGAAATCGTTGCGCGTGTCGCTGTTTAATCCGCGCGCAAGCCATACTAACGGCACGGCCGCAGTCAGTCGGAAGGAGCCATGCGAGTAGTTTGCCTCGGGGGTAAGGCGCGTATCCGACTCGTAATATCTGTCGTTGCCGTTGAGCATCGTATTATTTATCGAGAGTTGCTGCGATTTTCCCTTTGTCGAGAGTGTATATTTGAAATTAAACCTGCCTGCCTTATGGCTGAAATATGTCTGCGCGCCCCAATGGAACGACTGCATGTCGAGTCTCTGCACGGTGCTGTCAGACAGCAAGAGGCTGCCGGGCAGGTTATTATAGGAGAAATATGCGTTCAGCGAAAGGAGGTGATTGTTCTTCAGCCGTCTGCTCATCGTGAACGAGTCTTGAACATACCGTTTGCGCGGTTTCACGTTCTCATACATCCCCCTGCCGTTAAGCATCGTCGTGGCAGTACTCCTGTTGAAGTCGGCATATCCTTTCAGCGTGTTCACAAGATAGATGTTGTCCCGGTTTTTCTCGTATTTCAACTCAGCCGAGATCTCACTTGTATGCTGAGTGGCGTCCACATCCTCGACAATGGCATTTCCGTCTGCCAGATCAGTGTACACGGTCTGCGCCGTCTGGCTCTGTGTCGTCTTGTCCAGCAGCCCGCTGACCTGGAGGCGCAGGTCGTCGCCCTTATGGGTCTTGAACAGCCAGTTGGTGGCCAACAGGTTGGAGTTGTTGAACGTTGTACGCACTGGTTCGAGCGCCGGCGCGGACATGGTGATGCCACCAAGTATGCTGTTCTCAACAGCTGCATTGTTCTCAATGGACTGCCTGTCGTGAACCTCTTTCATGACATCCTTTCCGGTGTTGTTGTATTTGTAGATTGAGATGCTCTGCATCTTATGCGAGAACATCATAGCCATGAGACGGCTGTCGCCAAGCGCGCCGGCTCCTCCCTGCACTTTGGTTCCGGCTCCTATGTCGGCCAGCCCCT
>ERZ779913.555-NODE-555-length-13464-cov-3.11448_pt1 | contig 13464 bp, 13 predicted proteins | sample MGYA00511547_ERZ779913 | MGnify/ENA primary metagenome ERZ779913 (study PRJEB29588, sample SAMEA2149539) | human gut metagenome | biome: human gut; feature: human-associated habitat; material: faeces | place: Denmark | collected 2008/2010 ...
GTAAAGTTAATGATGGAAGTTGGAGACAAAAATACGTGGTTTACCGAATGCTTACTTAGGTTCGCAATTATATTATTAAATCACCAGAAATATCAAAAGAGGTTGTCTTACCCATCTTTTCAACTCTTCTTTCCCAATTTTTCCCTAAAAAATAAAATCTAATACTATCCAAATTCAAATCGATTATTGATTCTAATCTTGCTCGTAACACTAAAAACTGTGATTCTGTAAGCAAGCATTCAAAAACTGAATTCTGTACTCGCTGCCCATAATCTTTACACGCATTCGCCACATTACGTAATCTCTTTTTTCCAGAGCTTGAAAGAGTATCTACGTCGTATGTTATCAGAACCATCATAACTTATTGAATTAAAAAAACGGGATAATCATCAATTTCACCACGAATATAACGAGCCATAAGCATTGCCTGAGAATAAGGCAATAAACCTATCGGAATTTTCTCACCTAAATAGGGATGAGTTATTAATTCTTTTTTTCTACTTTGCCAACATGATATTAAAATTTTACGACAACTGTCAGTCATCAAAATACTTTCATCACCTTGACTAAAAAAATCTTTTTCGGTAACTTGTTTTCTATTAATTAAAGACAAAACTAACCTATCTCCTAAATAAGCTCTTAGCTCCTCCATCATATCGAAGGCTAAAGATGCCCTACCTGGACGAAGAACATGAAGGAAACCAACATAAGGATCAAGTCCTACAGACTCCAATGCAGATGACATCTCATTAGCAATTAACGTATAAACAAAAGATAACATAGCATTTACCGCATCTCTAGGAGGACGTTTATTTCTTTTTCGAAAAGGGAATTTGTCTCTTTGCTGTAAAATCAATTGAGAAAAAACTGAAAAATAAGTACTTGCAGCCTCTCCCTCAATTCCCCTTAATTCGTCTATACTGTTAGCACTAAAAATCCTACGTTTCGCTAAATCTAGATGCATAGATACACTTTCAACCACAACATTAGAACCATTATCTCTAATGAAACGTCGCAAAATATTTCGATAATTTTGAATTTTCCCCCCAATAAACAATTTACTCAAGTGTAAAGAAAATTCTTTATCCCCTGCAAAATAGTATTGCTTTGTACGCAGGAATACATTTCCCTTGGTAGCTCCTTGAACTCTACTAATAAATCTCCCTTGTGGAGTAAGAAAAGTTAATGAAACATGATTTTCTACACATAACCTCATTAAACCTGGACTTACACCCATATAACCAAAAGTTACAATCGATTCTATATTTAAGACAGGAATTCTGAACACTTCAGCTTGATTGACAGAAACAACTATATTTAACCCATCTTTAGACAAATATGCATCAGGAGTCGTCACATATAAAGTATTAAGCAATTTCCTCATATAAATTTTTCTTTAAATAGGTCGAAGCTTGAATCATATTTCCCACTAAAGGCAAACAAATGTCATAAAGTGAACATCTTTTACAATGAGGTTGATAAATGGCTCTCGGTATTTGTCTTGAAGAAAAAATCACATGCATTTGATTTGCGCATTTTTGAGTGAGCTCTCTTAATCCATCATCAATATGTATTATATCCCGACGGCGCACCTCATGATAGTATAAGGCTCCATAATCTAGCCGGATTTGATACATTTCCTCCAGACATATTACTTGGGCAGCTAATTGAACCTCATCACACTTATTTGGTTTTTGTTTACCACGCTTATATTCAATAGGAAGAAGATGCCAGAATCCAGGATAGTGTGGATGCTTAATCGCATTAATTAAAGAATCTGAGGGTGATAATTCCACTACATCTGTAACACCATATAATCCCAAAGAAGATGATGCAACATGAACTGAACGTAAGGTTATAATATCCCCATTTTTCTGTCTATAAAAAGGAGAATCTACACGTTTATGAAGCAACTGTCCTTCTGTGGTAAGACTGTTGTCCTCCCATTCCTGTGATAAATGAATAAGCCCCCATTGTCTGGGACAAAACATAAAATGCTGTATCCCAGACAACATAAGCATATTTTCATCATCATATTCCATAACAAACTGTTTTATATAATTTCCTCCAGATGAACGTGCTCAGGAAGCTTAGATGTATCTATAGACACATCATAATCCACAAAACTACGGGCAGCCCCCTCACATTTCTTCTTTACAGTAACCAAATCAAACAATTTATTAGCTGGAACATTCCCAAGTTCACTGTCATGGCGAAATATAATAAGCTTCTGTGTACTCATTAAACCTCGTGAAGCGGAACGATCACAATCAAACATATTCTTCAATGCTTCCCAAAACAATTTTAAATCTTCTTCTGAAAATCCCGTCTGCTTAGCCAAATTTGCAGAAATAAAACCATGACATCTGTATAAACCGTATGGAACTGTCGATTTACGTCCCATTGTATGATTATCACCGCCTTGTTTCTCCGCTTCCTTATCTGTTGTCACAGCTATACGTGTAATAGAGTGTTCCATACTGACAATTGGATCTACAGACCGAGCAAAAGTCAATTGTATAGGCCCTCTTACCTGTCCAGCATTCTTTCCCGTAGTCATTACTGCGCCAAAGGTTCTAACATCATAATACTTAGCACACATAAACTTACGAGCTGCATCAACTTGTTCTCCAGTTTTTTTCCCTTTTTTCCCCTTTTCTTTTACCGATTCATCATCGTATGATTCATCAATTAAACTATTCAAAATAGCTTTCTCTTTAATAAATATATCATATCCAGCCTCTCCTAATTTTGCAATTTGTATATAATTTCGCACCTTACGTTTTAAACATACATCAGAAATTAGCCCTTCTCCTGTTTCGGCATCTACTCTAGGTAAATTACCTGCATCTGGATCGCCATTGGGATTACCATCTTGTACATCAATAAATAAAACAAAATCTATCTTATTCTTTAATTCTTCCATAATATCAGTATTTTTATTTATTCAACATTTTCTTCATCTTTATTCTCATTACTTGCTTTATAAAACTCTGCCATCTGATGATGATATCCAACAAAGAAACGACCTTGATCCTGCATATCCAAATGAGTTGGGAAACCATCCGCAGAAAGTAAGTTTATAATCTCATTTTTCAACCTTCTGAAGAAAATAATTGAAGCATTATTTAACTTCTCTTCATGATGGACAGAAAGATTCATTAAGTTTCCAAACACTGTGGCAGGAGTAATAGAAGCAGCATTTAAATAACGTTGACGAATACTATCTATTCCATTACTCTTCTTCTGGATATATTCTAACGTAGCAAATAAACGGCCACACACATATCCTACATTTGTATTTGATTTATCTAACATAACGGTAAGTTTATGATAATTATTTGATTGCCTATTTAAATAAGCTTTTATTATTGCTACACGAGTCTGTGTCGTTCTTTGTTCGGCATGGATTCTCTTTAAACATGCTAAGTATAAAGAATAAGGATAAGGTATATTTTGAAAAACACTCTTAATAACAGCCTCTGGTAAATTTGGCTGAACATCACTGACTTTATTCTGCGAAGAAACAGCAGCTAACATATTATAAATTCCTTTATAAGACCTTGCCTTAATACGATAATCAACGATATCCATATCCCTAAAATGTTGCAATATATTCCCTGCAAATTCTTTTATCGGAATCTCCTTCCAATAAATTACAGCTAATCGCGCAGCATTAGGAGCCAAACCTAGAATAAAAAAGCTATCATTCGTTTGCGTTTTCAATTCACCAGAGAATATGGCTTTAAAGACCTTCTCGACTTGTACAACTCCTCTATCTGGATTATCAATCTCATCCTCTTGTAAATTCATCAAAGAGTAAAAACATGATTCAGCTTCCATCCCAGTCTCTGATGCAACAGATGCCCAAAATACGTACGTTCTTGTCGCAATTCTAACCATGTTCCTTGAATCTTTTTTCAAGAGAGACGACAAAGCAGTAGTATAAGCAAATTCTGCCTCACGGGAAATAGGTGCATTATACGCTTTTTCTTGTCCATAAGAATCATATCCTGAATCCACTTGAAAAGATACTAATTTAGCCGTAGCTTGACTGCCTACAATAGGGGTAGCTGTCGTTAATTCCACAATAGGCCCTTCTTTGCCTGTTACAAGACAAATATGTTGTTTCTTATTTTCTTGGTTAGCAGACAGACTATTCAAATAAAATTCCACCAATTCCTTATCTTCTGGAATAATAGTCGCTTCGCCATCTATCCTAAATGAAATATTACGAGTCAGATTTTTACATAACTCTCCCCAAAGGGGATCATTTTGCAAAACAGCCAGAATCGCCTCATTTTCTTTAGCATAGAAAAGATGCAATGCCTTTAAAGAAGTATTTTCAGGTAAAGCGGTATATAACTCTTCTACCTTTTTACAAAAAATATCATAATTCTTTCTATTCTTACTCTGTTCTTTTCGTAAAGCAGCCTCTTTCACTGCTAATTTTTGCGGATCTGTAGATGAACTTTTTAAAGGCAAATTAGCTTCTGAATAATTTAAGACATAAGCACAATTATCCCAACACAGATTAGCTATTGGATTACTACTTCTACTTACTGCTTTAGGCAATAAGAAAGATTTACAATGTTTATCATCAATCCGACAATCCTCAAGACGAAGAAAATTACCTTGTTTATCTATTACTATTAAAAAAGCCAATTCTTTATATTCCATACCAAGATTGGCCAATTCTTTTTTTCGATAATAATAATCATATAATGCTTTCAGTATCATCGTAAAATCTCCTCACTATTTCTAGGTGGCACATTAATTACACCCGCTTGCATATTCGCCCGAAAAAACATCGCGCTCACATTTTGGGGATTGGAAAAATCCAAATCGTAAAGCATGATACCTAAATCTCGATCCTGAGCCAAAGGAGGAGGCAAAACTTCTCCCTCTTCCAATAATCGAAAATAAGCAGGGAACTCCCGCGTTCCCAAATAAGGTTGATTGAAACATTGTCCTTTCGAGGCACGACGTTCAAACATAGCTTGGTATTTTCTAGGATTTTCATCTTTAGTCTCCCTGCGTAAATCTTCTTTCCGTTGATTCACCGGTATATATATTAATCTTGCATAAATCCTATAACGTACATCTTTTAATAATAAAGAGTTTCTCTGTTGACGTTTTTCCTCTATATAAATCTGTTGACTACGCATACTTCCTACAGCTCCTACTTCGTTTCTTCTTACAGATGCCCATTGAATGGGATTTAACACTTCTATTCGCGTAACCTCCCAACGAATGGCAGGCTTCCAAAATATAGCTTCAAAAATAGCCCGGGCAGCTGAAGGAGTTATCACATCGTAACTAACACGTTCCACCTTTAATTCAGGTCGAGTAAAACATGCCATATCCCCCCACACCTCTAAACCATATTCTTTATCATAGAATTCCATAATGCTTATTGTATTAAAATTTCATCCAACCAATGATTAAGTGTGATTAACCCCGTTTCATTGGAATATTGTTCTCTATCTGGAAGAAAATATATCCCATCTAGAATTTCTTCCAATAATCTTTGTTTTAACAAAGTTTGAAAATCATGTTCACTAATACAGACTATAAAATTACTTATTTTTTTTGAAAGTTCGTAAGAAAAACCATTTTTCTTGATTGACTCTACTATTTCCGAACTATTCTCATAATTTACTACAATATTTCGTCCCTTTTCTTCTATCAATTTAAAAGATTGTGCAGCTTGATCAAAATCTATTTCATTAACCCTAGATGATTGATTTAAAAGTTCAACTATACCTTTCTTATCGAAACTATTACATCGACAATATATCTGATGGAAATACGTAGTCATCGCCTGTGGAGAGAAACAATCTGTAATCTCTCCCATACTTTTTCGAGCTTCATTAGCTTCACTTAACGATCCTTTTGGTAGAGGCTTATCCAAGCTGAAAATATAAGTGTTAGCAATATCTAAATTGCCCTCTCGATTACATCTTCCGGCTGCTTGAAGTATTGAATCCAAACCAGCTTCTTGCCGAAAAACAACAGGAAAGTCCATATCAACTCCAGCTTCAATCAGTTGTGTCGAAATTACTCGAATAAACCTGATTAAAGGATCTTTCAATGCATTCTGAATTTGCTCAATAGTTTTTCGTATATGTAAAGGACACATCCTACGAGATAAATGGAACAAAGCACCTTCTTTAGGCATTCGATTAAATATTTCAAATGCATCATTACGAGTATTTACAATACACAAAACTTTTTCGTAATGAGCTAACCGATGAGCAATATCATCATAATGACTGTGAAAACTATCAAAACATATATTCACACGACGCAATTTGTCATGTAAATTCCAATCACTCGGGATAAGCTCTTCAACCTTTTTCAAACCATAAAGTTGTACCCTATCATTTGTCCCTCGATGATTTCCCACCAGAATTGGTTGACTAGCTGTAGTAAATAAAAAACTAACACTAAATAAACGTTGATAGCTATCCATTGCATATACAATAGGTTGCAAATATTCGCGAGGTAATGTCTGCACCTCATCTAAAATAACTACACTATTTGCTATATTATGAAGTTTCCGACAGACTGATGGCTTGTTGCTAAACAAAGATTCAAAAAACTGAACATTCGTTGTTACAATAATCGGATAATCCCAATTCTCAGAAGCAAAACGCTGTTGACGTACTAACAATGAAGCATCTGGTCTATCTTTCCATATTTCATCTGAATCAAAATTAGAATGATGCTCACATACATTTTCATCTCCAAAAATCATACGTAATATTGACGCCGTCTGTACTATAATACTGGTATATGGAATTGCAATTATGATTCTATTTTTCCCATATTTTACAGCATGTTTCATACTCCACAACAAGGCTGACAAAGTCTTGCCTCCACCTGTCGGAACTGTTAAAGAATAAAAGCCAGGTTCCTTTATCGATTTGTCAGAACATATCTGCTGTATTTCTGCTCGCAAGTGATTTAACTCCGTTTTAGGGGCATTTCTTGATAAAGTTGATAAATGAGCCTCTAATTTGGGTAACAAATCTACTAATGACGCACACTTTCTACGTTGACGGTAATTGTCTTCATTCATAAATCGTTCAGTATCCAAATAATCTGCATCAACTAAACAGGAAAATAGAAGACGGATAAAATGATTTAAATCATTTGGACCTATATTCTTTCCTTTGGGAATTAAGTCCTTCTCAATAAACTTTAACTTGGGTAATCTTATCTCTTCAGGAATCACATCATTCATTTTTGCATTAAAATCATAACTATCATATAAGCCAGAATGATGTGAAATTATTGGATATGACAAAAGAGGAAACAAATGAGGATAAAGCTGCCGCGCCACAAGTGCTCCAACAAATGCATGCGGAATCTTACCTACACACCTAAGATTAGGATTAAATCCTGAAACTTTTCGGATATACAACTGAAAGGCTTTTTGTTCTTTACCTTTATCATGAAGTAACCCAATAACAAAGCCAAGATTAGCACAGTCAAAAACGGAAGCAAATTTTTGTGACAATAAAGCCACTCCCTGTTCATGCTCTTCATTAGATTGAAAAGCCCATGAATCAGGATCTTGATTATCTAATAACTTAAGATGAGAAATATATTGAGGTTCTTGCATCATAATAGATTTATTTTAAAAATTCTCCCCTCTCACATACACCGGCTGAAACTTCGTCCCCGCATTCTTCAACACCCCTTTCTGCACCAGTTCCCGAATCACCCGCGTAGCCTTCGACTGGTTGAAACCCGTGAGCCGTTCAAAGTCCCGGCGTTGCAGGAAAGAATGGGTCTTGAAGAACTCCGCCAGCTTTTGCTGCACTTCTTCCTCGTCCAACTTGGCAGAGTGATGCGCATCGTCCACCTCCCGCTCCAGATACACACTCCGGAAACGGTCAATCAAGTTCTTGTCGGGCGTGAACTTGATGCTTCTCACCTCCACATCATCGTCCTTCACATACTTCGGGTTAATGTCAGGCGCACATTTCAGGCTCAGACTGAAATAGCCGATGCCGTCCAAGTGCACAGCGTACCCATTACTCAGAAACTCGTAAAGTTCATCGTTCAGGGCCGTGATGACCGCAGCCACATCCGCCGGGGCCACGGTACATTTCTTGTGTATCGCCTCCCGGATTTCGCGGGTGGTCACCACATCCTTTGTAATCACTTTTGCATGCAGCTTCGGGGCCGCAATGCCGTCCTTTACCGGATTCTCAAACAAGTCAAATTTAATAGCCATAACCGTATCTCTTTTATCGTTTCACTCTTCCTTTCCAAACTCTTACACAAAAATACCTCGACACGTAGCTGATGAGACCTCAGCACGAACGTGACGAGACATCCGCACGAACGTGTCAAGACCTCGTCGCGTTCGTGTCGAGGTAAATTTACAAAAATTCTCAAAGAATTGCAAGGAAATGTGTGGCTTTTACAACAAGCTCATCCCCCACTTTTTTACACCACTTTCAAGTATTGCGGCATCACCGGTTGCTCCAATCGCCAGGTGATGTTCATGGGGAAATCACCGTGCGAAGAAACATAGTCCACGAGGCCGAAACAATGGAAAGGACAGGTGTTTCCAAAGCCGTCTTTCTTTTCCTCACGCACAAAGAGCACAATCTTGTTGTGCCGCTGAGGCTGCTCGGTGTAAATCCGTCCCCCACGATTGTGATGGGCGTCGGTATTCTTGGACTGCCAATGGAAATAGTCTTTGTTGATGACATAATCATCATATTGCGTGGAAGGGGAAAAATCCTTGTCCGATTTGTTCAGCGTGACGAATAGCAGGGTGGCATCGTACTCCGGCAATGTCAATACTCCCAATGCAACCCCTTTCATCCTTTTCTCCGAAGTCTGCCGCCCGACCATGATAAATATTTCCTCACGCGTATAGCATCCGTAAAGCTCGATACAGGGCAAAACATCATTGCCGAGCGGAGTGGTGGTAATCTCCAAATGGGCCAGCAGATAAGATACGATTTCGGCGACTTCCTGCTTGAAATAGCGGTAACGGTCGTCGTGCAGCAACTCCAATGCGCGGTACATGCCCATCTCTTTGAATTCCGTTTTGTCGATTCTTTCCTGAAATAGGTCGTAATACAGCATGGTGGCATACGGCCGCTTGTTTTCCTCCATATAGTGCTCGCTGCCCGACAGAAAATCGGCCACGAAATGCAGATAAGAGGCCGTGTTATGATGTATCAGATTGCCCATGCCTTTCTCCAATCGGCGGGTAATCGCATCGTCGGTATAAGTGATGCGTCCTGCGGCCCGTTTGAGAAAGGCCCAACAGAGTTTGTTAGCATATACCACACGGATGTCTTGTCCGTTGTTTTCCAGGAACTGGGTCAGCGTGGGCAGTGTGGAGTAAGAATTGATTTCTTTTACCAGACGGGTCTTGTTGTAGATGGCCTGCTGGATGTTCTCCAAAATGTATTGCCGGGCCTGCTTTTCCATGATGATGCTGCACCCGGTGGGCAGAAGGGTGAAACCGTTGGCTATCTGCTGGGCGATGTTCTTTTCGGGACGCAGGGTCAAGGCACGGAATTTCGAGGCGAAATCATACTTCCGATGGGCTTGGACCACAAAGTCGAGGACGGTAAGCTCAGCTTTTCCCGGAGAAAGACGAAGGCCACGGCCCAACTGTTGCAGGAAGATGGTCAAACTGTCTGTGGGACGGAGGAAGAGCACCGTATCCACTTCGGGAATATCGACACCCTCGTTGAAGATATCTACCACACAGAGGTAGTGTACCAGCCCGTTACGAAGGTCCTCGGCCAACTGCTTCCGTTGCGGTTGCGGGGTGTCGGAGGTCAGGCTTTGGGCACTGAATCCGTATTTCTGGAACTGACGGGCCATGAAATCGGCATGTTTCTTATTGACACAGAAGCACAGGGCGCGACAGGTATATTCATCGGCCAGGTAACGGTGTAAAGCGTCCACGATGTGTTGTGCCCGTTCGGGTACGCACAGCTTGTCGGCCAGCCGGTCTATCACGTAGCGCTGCCCGTTCCAGAGGGAATCATCGGTCAGGTCGGTATCGTCGGTCACACAGAGGTATTGGAAAGGTGTCAACAGTCCAGCCTGAAGGGCTTGTGGAAGGCGTATCTCGGCACTGATGCGTCCGCCGAAATCCGGGCGAAGGTCTTTACCATCCATACGTTCCGGAGTGGCGGTCAGTCCAATCAACAAGCGGGGCTGAAAATGTGAGAAGAGCTTCCGATAACTATCGGCCTGACTATGGTGGGCTTCGTCGATGACGATGTAGTCGTAGTAATCGGCCGGGAGCTGGGAGAACAGACTTTCGAACCGCGAGTTGAACATGGAGATGGAGACAAACAGATGGGCGTAGTCGGCTTCGGTCTGGGGCGCCTCATTGCCCACCCACAGCGTACCGAAATTGGCGTCTTGCAGCACGCTGCGGTAGGTGTGCAACGACTGGCGAAGGATTTCCTCGCGATGGGCGGTGAAAAGGATGCGGCTGGTCTCTCCTGCCCTTGTCTGATGCTGACGGAAGGCCAAGTAATCGAAAGCGGAAATCACGGTCTTTCCGGTACCGGTGGCCGCCACAATCAGGTTGCGGAAGTTACCACACTCCTCGCGCTCCACTTTTAGCTTGTCCAGAATCTGCTTCTGGTGGGGCAGCAAGGTATAACGTTGGTACACAAAGGCATCCTGCTTTCCCTTGAAGGCATTCCGATGCAACTCTTGTTGGAATTTCTCGATACCTCCCAGCCGGAAGTCCTCAAAGTTCGGGCTGTTCCAATACAGGTTGAAGGTGGCCAGGGCAGTCTTGATGATGTGCGGATTCTCCACGCTCGTCACCCGCATGTTCCATTCCAGTCCGTCGGTCTGGGCCGATTTGGAAAGGTTAGACGAACCGATATAGGCGGTGTGCATGCCGGAATTACGCACAAAGATGTAGGCCTTGGCATGAAGGCGCTCGATGTCGGTGTGATAAGAGATGCGTATTTCCGTGTGGGGAAGTTCGGAAAGCTGTTGCACGGCCTTGGTTTCGGTCGCCCCGCAGTAGGTCGTCGTGATGATGCGCAACCGGGTACCTTCGCGTTGGCAGAACTTTTTCAAATCATCCAGCAGCAGTCGCACGCCGGAGAGTTTCAAGAAAGAGACGATGAAATAAATCTCGTCGGCACTGGCGATTTCCCGCCGGATTTCCTCGCCCAACGAAAGAACGCTGTTTCCACCCGTAAACAAGTTGCTCACTCGGAAGCCGGATTGTGGACGGATGGTTTCCGAACGGCTGTGCTTCTGCAACAGGCTCTTCTGTTGGGTCATCACTTCCATCAAGAGGTTGGAGGTGTCGGCTATCTGCACCTCCTCCACAAGTCCGTATTCCGCCAATATCCGGTTGACCAGGTTCATCCGATCGTGCACGTCTTCCGTGTCCTCTAACTTCTGCCGGATGGCTTTTGCCAGGTAATCGGCCAGGATTTTGGAAGATTCGGCGGCATCAATCTCTTCGCGCCGGCAAACCAACTGATGTGATTCGGCTTCCTGTATATCTCGTTCTACTTCCTGATTGATAATGTTTTCGTAGATTCCTTTCTTTAACATCGCTCGCTGATTTCTGAATTTCAAGCTGAAAGTACAAAATAAAATGAAACTGGCTGACATATTTTGAGAAAGAATCCCGAAAAACTTTATCTTTGTGAATATAAATCATTGGAGTGTATGGATAAGAATATTCTTGAATTTGTCACCTACTGTATTGGAAGTCTTTCACGGATTCTCCATTTGCCACAACGTGAGGTATATAACAGGCTGAAACAGTCGGGCATACTATATGGATACATCGTTCCTTCATACGATGTGCTTCACACATTTGGCTCTCGCTACCTGATGGCAGATTTGATTGATTTCATGAAGGAGAAAGGAGTGCTTGAAAAATGAGACTATACCATGCCTCTACTGTAATCGTGGAACGTCCCGATACGACTCATTCCAGAGATTATTTAGATTTTGGACGTGGATTCTATCTAACCTCCTTACGTGAGCAAGCCATAAAATATGCCGAACGTTTTCTACGTCGTCAAAAAGATGCTTGGTTAAATGTCTATGAATTAAAAGATGATTTAAAGGAATGGAATATTCTTCGTTTTAATCAATACGATAAAGCATGGCTTGATTTTGTGGCAGCATGTCGATCTGGAGAACCTACAAAGGAATATGATATGATTGTAGGTGGAATAGCTAATGATAGGGTCATTCTCACACTTGATTTATACTTTTCCGGAGAAATTAATCAAGAAGAGGCTTTGAGAAGATTAATTTTTGAAAAGCCTAACATACAATATTGTATTCGGTCGGATAAAATGTTACAACAATGCTTGACTTACATAGAAAGTAAAAAATTATGACAGAAGAAGAAAAAAGACAAATCATTATGGATGCAAAATATGCACGCATTATCAATGATATGAGTGAAATGTATCATATTCCCATTGATAAAGCGGTGGACGTATTTTATAATTCTGAAACGGCGAGTCTTATTGATGAAGGTATTGCAGATTTACATTGCCGAAGCGATAAATACTTGGCGACTGAAATTTGGAATGAATATTTAGAGAATCAAAATTGATACTTATCACACTCTCAGAAAAGCCTCCACATATATGACTCCTTTTATCCCCATTTTTTCAGCTTTCTTCATTCTGCTCGGTCTCCTCGTCTGGAGATTTCCCAAACTCATTGCAGGATACAACACCATGACACCTGAGCAACAGAAAAAAGTCGATGTGAAAGGACTCAAAACCTTCATGGGCCGCGTGTTCTGCGCAATTGGCCTACTAGTTTTTGTGGGCTATCTGCTCCTAAGGCTTTTCATGAACGAAGCGTCAGCTATCAACATTAGTTCCATAATAGTGCCCATAATAGGGGTGATCTATCTACTGGCTGGTGCACAACGATACGACCACAACTAACAGGAAGCTGACCGTCTCTTTATCTCCTCCACCACCTTCACATCCGCTGGAAGCCACGCCACGCTCTCCAGCTTCTCCCGCTTCAGCCAAACGGCATTCTCATGCTCCTTCAGCACCAGGCTGCCGGAAACCACCGAGCAAAGATAGCAGTGCATGGTGAGATGGAATGACGGATACTCGCAGTCCACCGTGGTGAGGAAGGCATCCACCCGGATGTCCGTGTCCAGCTCCTCGCGGATTTCCCGCACCAGGGCCTCTTCCCTGCTCTCGCCCGGTTCCATCTTCCCACCGGGGAACTCCCAATAATCCTTGAACTCGCCGTAGCCGCGCTGGGTGGCGAAGTACTTCCCGTCGCGGACGATGACAGCCGCCACCACTTCGATGCGTTTGCCCACTACATACGTCTCTCCTTCCTGCCGGATGCTCCAGAACGGGACGGACTGGACATCGGTGAACTCTTTCATCCGCCAGGCCGATTCGAACCCGCTGGCCACGAAGTGCATAGGCACGAACA
>ERZ779913.600-NODE-600-length-12416-cov-4.04943_pt1 | contig 12416 bp, 8 predicted proteins | sample MGYA00511547_ERZ779913 | MGnify/ENA primary metagenome ERZ779913 (study PRJEB29588, sample SAMEA2149539) | human gut metagenome | biome: human gut; feature: human-associated habitat; material: faeces | place: Denmark | collected 2008/2010 ...
TGCAACTATTAGGTTTATAGTGACAGTCGCTATTGTTGTATATAAAGTTCAATACTTGTAGTTTAACGAATGCTTACTACTAAAGTCGATTACTAACAATAACTATAGCAAGGAGCATATTCGCAAAACTTTTATAACAAAAAACTTACAAGCGTAACATACATTTAAAGCTTAACAACAATACGCTTTCCAACATAATTAACAGATTTATATTCCTTAGCATCATTTATACCACACGCATTCTCAGAAGAAATAATCGCAATTTTAAATTTCCTTTTTTTCAACATCCCTTTATAATCTCCACTACGATTATCAATAATCAAAGTATGTTCTTTATCATTCCAAGAAAATTTAATAGTTGAAAAGGAACCTTCTTCATAATTATAATTATCAAATTCATCTTCATATAATATGAAACTACCATCTTTACCTGGATATATTCTTATTTCAAGTTCATCCCATTTCTTTTCTGAAGCATATTGAACAAAAGGCCCCATAGGCAAAATACTACCCGATTTAATATATAAAGGTATAATATCTATTGGAGCCTTACAATTAATAATTTTTCCTCCATCAAATGATTCATTTGTCCAAAAGTTATACCATTTTTCACCCATCGGTAAATAAACCGGTACAGATTTTACTGCATCCATAGAAACTATCGTACCATTAGCCGTTCTTTTTGTATAAAGAGAGTCTGTTACAGGAGAAACTAATATTGATTTTCCAAATAAAAACTCAGTTCCCAAATTATACACATTTACATCATCAGGAAAATCCATCGGTAATGCACGCATAAAACTTCCCCCTGCACTAGTGACATTCCACATCATACTATAAATATAAGGCAATAACCGATATCTCAAGTTTATGAATTTCTCTTGTACATCATAAACCCAATCACCTTTCTTACCAAACTGATATAATTCTACTGGAAATATTGTATTATGAGATCGCATAATTCCAGAAAAGGTCCCAAATTGAAACCATCGTACATGCAATTCATGATAAGCAGGATCTTTTAAACCATTTGGATACTGCCAAGGACTAAATCCTCCAATATCTGTATTCCAATAAGGAATTCCACAAAGTGAGAAATTCAATCCAGCAGGAATCTGCTTCTTAAAGTTCTCCCAAGAAGCATCCACATCTCCACTCCATGAAGCAGCAGCATAACGCTGTTGTCCTAAAAATGAAGAACGAGTCAGTAAAAACAAACGTTTGTTTGGATTAATCTTACGATAATGTTCATAGATTCCACCATTTGTTTGTAATGAATATGCATTCCTAACCTTTCTAAATGACCCCAGATATGTCTGTAAATCAAAATCACTTTCTTTAATATCAAAATGATCAGGTTCCGTTGCATCTGTCCAAAAAGCATCAATACCTAATTCTTGTAAATATTTTAGATACTTCCAATAAATATTTCTCGCCTCTGGATTAAACGCATCATAAGGCTTTACATTTTCCATAGGCCACGTGACAATATCATACAGCATTCCTCTTGATTCTAATTCTTTATATATCGGTGTATTAACGCCAAATGAGGGCCATACTGAAATCATAATATGAGCATTATTACGATGTACCTCGTCTATCATTTTTTTAGGATTTGGGAATCTAGGATTATCAAAACGCATTGAATTCCAATTATCATTATCTCCCCAATATTGCCAATCTTGAACAATTCCATCAAAAGGAATCCTTAAGCGACGATAATTATAAACTACATCTAATAACTCATCTTGACTCTTATAACGCTCACGACACTGCCAAAACCCCATAGTCCAAAGAGGAAACATTGGTGCTCTTCCTGTTAAAATACGAACATCTTTAACTACTCCATCCATATTTTGACCATACATAAAATAATAATCAGAACAAGCTCCGACTTCTGAATTAAAAGATAATTCTTGAGGATTATCAATAAAAGTCGTAGGTGAATAGTTATCCCAATATACTCCATATCCCTTTATCGACTGGAAAAAAGGAATACAAATTTCAGTATTTTGCTGACGTAAATATAACTTCTGATTACGTTGATTCATCAAGCCCTTTTGATGTTGCCCTAAACCATAAATAGCTTCATTAGGTTCAAGCATAAAAGCTTGTCTTACTTCATAAGCACATTCCTTACCATCATGTCGTTTTGTAAATTGAGTTCCATAATCTTTTTCATTCAATAAGGATAAATCATTAATAGAAAAAAAAGAAACTTTGCCCGTCAATCTATTATACCCAACTTTAACTTCATTACTTATTAAAAATAATTCATTTTCAGACAAACTATCTAACTGCCAACTTATTTTCTCTTTTTCTTTAATTACAACCAAACTTTCTTTCTTAGGTATGGTCCGAACAGGATATTTCATAACCCTAACAATCGATGGAGTATAGAAATCGATTTCTATAACCATACCACATGTTTCTGCAATAATACCAGAATCCGTTTTTTGCAGTTTTTGTGCATTTACTCCAACACAATAAATACAAAATAAAATATATATAATAATTCTTCTCATATTAATAACCTTCATTTTGTTTCAATTTTGGATTATCATTTAATACAGTTTCATAAATAGGAAAATATATTCGCTTCATATCATTTATATTTGTTTTACAAAACCACTTTTTCGTTGTAAAAACGCCAAAACGAATCAAATCCATTCTACGATGAGCCTCGCCAGCAAACTCCCATCCATATTCATCTAAAAGACGTCCAAACAAAATATCATCCCCTCCTTGTTCTACAACAAAACTTCCATCATGAAATTCTCCATATCGATAGCAACTACCTTTTTTTAAATCCTCATCAGTAACAATTGCTTTATCAGGATTTGTCTTAAAATTTCGTTTTCTCACTTCTGTTACCAAACTACCAGCCCCAGTCTGTCCCATACGTAATAAACACTCTGCTTTCATCAAATAAACATCAGCATATCGGAAAAAAGGGAAGTCATTACTTAATGATCCTAATGCTCCCATTTTGATTTCAAATTTACCTAAGCGATACCCTTCATCTTCTTTACAAAGGTCTATATTGGTTGCCGTATTCGTAAATATCAATGGATCATCTTTACGACTTGCTTCCACGGAACAATAAAGGATATTACCCTTATAATCATACTGCTGCCCCATTATCCAAGTATCCTTTAGACGACCATCATCACTATCATACGTATCGATAAACTGAGGAATAGCGCAGGATCCCCCCCATGGTTGTACTATCATATTATAAGTCTTCTGATTCTCATTATGTAAAGTTTTCATATGATAATGAAAATTACCACCTAACAATTCATCAAATGTAACAGCAAAAATAATCTCTGGACAATTCTGATTTTCTGTGACAAAATTATCTTTAAAATTTTCTGCTAATTGATATTTGTTTGATTCTATAATATCCGTACACAGCTGAGCACATTCATTATAACGTTTTTCTCCTATATAAACTTCAGAATTTAAATACAATCGTGCTAACAAAAAAGTAGCAGCCCACTTTGTCATTCTTCCATAAGTACTTTCATCGACAACCTCTGACAATTGAGGAATCACGGCTATTAACTCTGACTCAATCCATTCATACAATTTATTTGCAGTAATTTGTTCAGGTAAATAACCATCTGGCACATCAAACTTATCAATAAAAGCAACATTTCGAAAGTTGTCTAGAAGTAAATAGTAATACAAACATCTCATTGCACGCAATTCAGCGACTAAACTAACTTTCAAATCTTCATTAACTTGCAGCTCTCCAGATTCCAACTGATATATATAACGATTACAATAATTCACACCAGAATAAATATTCTGCCAAACCCCACTCAAATGAGATTGTAATGAGGTCCACGTATGACAATGCATAGTTTTATAAATTCCTCCATCCACCCATCCTCCTGGTCGACCTGGAGTTACTATTTCATCTGAACTCTCTTCTTGTACATCAAAAAAGCCAGTCCACCCAAATAATACATCTCTCATTGTTGTATAAGCTGGAGCAACAACAGAAATAACATTTTCTTCTGTAGGTTTCAAATCATCTGCAATAATCTCAGAATATATATGTTCATCTAGATTTGTACAGGAGTTTAATCCACCCAACATAAATAAAGAAAATATAAATATATTTACCAATTCTTTTTTCATAATATCAGAAAGTTAAATTAATACCAAATGTGAATGTTCTCGTTGTTGGATATTTATCCCTATCATCTATTCCAGGAGAAAGTCCAGCCGTACTAACCTCAGGATCTAAACCTTTATACCCTGTAATTGTTAACAGATTAGAAGTTGAAGCCCAAAGACGAGCTTGCTTAATGAAATTATTATTTAAAGGAACAGTATATCCTAAAGTTACATTATCAATCTTCCAATAATCACCATCTTCAATATAATAACTCACATACTCATGTTCAGCTCGTAACACAGCCTTTCCATAAACTTTATCGAACGCTGAATGAAGACGATTATAAGTAATCGTATTATTTTCATAATACATACGTTGCATGTTCAAAATCTGAAAACCAAAAGCCCCTCGCATCGTAATATTCAAATCAAACTGTTTATATTTAAATGTATTATTCCAACTAGCATACCATTTGGGAAGGCCATTGCCCAAATAAGTTCTATCATCTGCCGTTCTTTCCTCAAAAGGGACACGCTCTCCCTTTGAGTTTTCCAAAATCCATATTCCATCATCAGTAATATCCACCGATTTATAGCCATAAAAATTGCCAATAGGTTTTCCCACATCTATACGATGAGTAGTCTGTTGCAAGGGAGTTCCTGTAGAACCTTCATCAAAATATGTATTTGTCTGAAACTTATCATTACTTAATGATAACAATTTATTTTTATTAATTGAGAATGTTATAGAAGAACTCCACTCAAAATTCTTTGTCCTAAATGGTACAAAATTCAATAAAAACTCAAAACCCTTATTCTCCATTTCACCAACATTAGCAACCATTGTTCCATATAAATATGGAGGAACAGGAACCGAATAATTCCAAAGCATATCCTTCGTTCGACGAATATAATAATCTAAAGCTCCATTAATTCTTCCTCCTAAAAAAGAATAGTCTAAACCTACATTATATTCTATCTTCTTTTCCCATCTCAAGTCAGGATTAGAGTTACTGGAAGGCATAATCTGTTTTATCCACTCTCCATTGCTAAATATATAACCATTATAATTCATCTTAACCAATGACATATAAGAATCTGTAGGTTCGGTTCCTGTAACCCCAATACCTGCTCGAAATTTTAAATCATCAATAAACTTAACGTTTGATAAAAATTTTTCTTTATTGATTCTCCATCCAATAGAAGCTGCAGGGAAAGTTCCCCACTTATGGTTAGCACCAAACTTCGATGATCCCTCCTGACGAATACTAGCCATTAATAAATATTTATCCGCAAAATTATAGGTTAAACGAGCTAAAAAAGCGGCACGTGTATATTCCGTTTTTGACGACTCCATTTCCGCAAGTCCATCTAACAAAGCATTTCCTTGAGCCATATTATTATATGAATATAAATCAGAAGGAAAATCAAAATTATACATTCTCATATTATCATAACCACCTTTTTCGTAATTATATCCAGCTAACACCGTAAATGCATGTTCTCCTAAATTGAACCTATAATCCGTTGTCAACTCCAAGTAATCTGTCTTTTCAGACCACCCAGAACGTTCTGCTGTTGCATTCTTCCCATTTTCTGTTGTTTCATAATGTTTAAATGTAGTAGAATAGCCATAATTATTATTTGTTTTTTCTGAAGACAAAAGCAGTTTTATATTCCAATTTTCAATAGGAGTTAAATTTATCGTAGAATGCCATCTCATATTTCGAGTTTCATTCATCATATCATACTCATTCAATAAACCAACAGGATTAAAATAATCAAACAACGGTCTTTCAACATAATTTCCATTTTCATCATATATACAATCTGTAGGATTACGAATTACAGCTTGGCGATAAATATAATGATCTAAATTAGCTTCTTCTATGCTACTATTTAGGAACCCTGCAGTTATTACTAAATGATTATTAAACATACGATGAGTAACATCACCACGTATTGTTAAACCCGTTCTATCTGATTTCTTTATTACTCCCTGTAACGAACGATAATTAGCAGAAAATATATAATTTGTATTTTTCGTTCCTCCTTTTAAAGAAATATTATGCACATGAGAAATAGGAGTACGAGTAATTTCTTTTAACCAATCTGTTTCATATCCATAATCAACCAAACTCGTTTCTCCAGCTGTAATCAACTGACGAGTTTCCTCTGCTGTCAGAAAATCAGGTTTTTTATATATCGTTGAAGTACTAACATACCCACTATATTCTATACTAGGAGGCATCTCCCCTCTTACATTCTTCGTACTAATAATAATTACCCCATTTGAACCACGAGATCCATAAATAGCTGCCGCAGAACCATCCTTTAGCACATCTATTGATTCAATATCTTCTGGCGCCACAGTATTTAAATCTCCAGGAACCCCATCTATTAAAACTAAAGGCTCTGTACTACTCATTAAAGTAGTTATACCCCTTAACATTATTTGACTTTTTTCTGTTGGGTCACCAGAAGGCGTTGTTATTGTTAAACCAGCAACCTTACCCTGAATAAGTCGACCTGCATCAGTAGCAACACCTTGGACAAAATTATCAGATTTTACACCAGAAATAGCACTTGTCACATCGCCTTTTCTTTGTGTTCCATACCCCACAACCACTACTTCATCCATTACTTCCGTATCCTCTTGCAAGGTAACTGTCAATTGAGGTTGTTTTATCTGAGCAACAGGATAAGTCTCTGTTTTATAACCAATATAACTAATGGACAATACTCCATTCTCCGATATTTCCAATGTATAATTACCATCAAAATCTGTAATCGTACCGTTATTTGTTCCTTCCTCAAGTACTGTAGCCCCAATAATTGGTTCACCATGAATATCTCTTACATAGCCTGAGATCTTTTTCTTTCTTTCAACAACAGTTTGTGTTTGACTGATTTTTTTTATCACAATATTTTTCCCTTGAATTTCATACGACACATTTTGTCCTTTCAGAATCTGAGCGACCGCATCCTTCAATTCATTCGCATTGACCGAAACTGTACGGTTTGTATCCACATCACCGGCAATATACACAAACGAATATCCACTCTTGGTCTGCAATTCCGTCATCGCCTTTTTTACCGATACATTGTTCATTTTCAATGATATACTTTGCGAATAAATGCTCAAATTAAGGCATAGCAAAGCCCCGGCCATTAACATGGCTTTTTTCCTGTAATTCATAAACTTAAGATTTTAAGATTAAAAAACTCTTGATAAAAGATGTTTTACAAGGAATGTTTTACTACTTTTGTCGCATCCCTTAGAAATACTCTTATAACTAGCAAGTTAGAAAGAACTAAGGTTCAGCCGGAGGAACGCCTTTCTTCCGGCTATTATTAGTATCTTCCCTTGAAAATAATTAAATATACTTTTCCATTGGTTTAAGGTTTTAGTGTGTTTCACATTCGGTTAATATAAGGTTATTTCCTTGTTTGTCTGTGTATAGCGTACCTTTCCTGTCTTTACAAGTGCTTGCAAGATATCCTTTATGCCTTGCTCACTACGGCTAAAGCTCCCGTAGAAACGGAAATCACGCAATGAATCCGTGGCAAAGGTGATATGCACACCATAACTACGTTCCAGAATCTTAGCCACTTCGGGCAAAGGCATCTCATCAAAGAACAATCTGCCGGAAGTCCATTCCAAGCTATTCTTCACCTTTGTAGATTTCTTCCTCATATGCCCTTCCGCCTTATCTAGTGTCACCTGTTCATCCGGGAGCAAAATCATCTCTGCTTCTGCATGCAAACGGTTATCCAAGGCTACCTTACCCTCCAGCAAGGAAACCACAGCCTCCTCATCATTCGGATAGTCCCGAAAATTAAACTTGGTACCCAGTACTCGGACCGACAAGGAAGGCGTTTGCACATGAAAAGGAAGCTTTTCGTTGCGGGCTACCTCAAAATAGCCTTCTCCACTCAGTTCCACTTCCCGATTGTCCACTCCGAAATCCTGCGGATAGACCAGACGGGAACCGGCATTCAGCACCACCAGCGTACCATCGGGCAAACGAAGACGGGTCTGTGCTCCCAAAGGAGCTTCCACCTCTACCTGAGTCAAGGCCTCTTTCAAGTTACTTTCACCCTTCTGATAAGAGAAGAAAGAAACAAGCCCTACCACCAGTACGGCCGCCGCATATTTGAACACAGACTTCCATCCGATAACCCTTTTCGGCCGTTTCGGGGTCCGATGTTCTGCCACCCGTTGACGGAAAACCTCGAAAGCCCGGTCGGCATCGTAATGCGTGCGTTCTTCTTCCTGCACAGCAGAAAACCAAATTTCCTGCTGCTGCATGAAATAACGGCGGTTGTCTTCGGACGCAGAGATCCATGCCTCCAGTTCCTCACGCGCTTCCTTGTCCAATCCTCTGCTCAGAAACGCCGCAATCAGTTCGTCGATATGTGAATTCCTTTCTTCCATTTTCAGGGTTTCTATAAGTGAGACGAAAATTCCGCTTACATGGGTAGGCGAAAAATATTATTTTTTTATTTGAAGGTGAAAAAAAACAGCAGAAGAGCCAGCAGGTATTTCCCCAGTTCGGCATGCAGCGAGGCCAACGCACTCTTTATGTGGTACTTCACCGTATTGACAGAGATATTCAGTTCCGTGGCAATCTCTTCGTATTTTTTCCCCTCGAAACGACTTTTCACGAAAACTTTCCGGCAGACCTCCGGTAAATGATGGATGGCCTGATAAATTTTCTCCTCCAGCTCATGCTCCAGCAGGCTCCCCAACGGATAATCATCAGACTGAAAATAACGTGTCTCTCCTTCTTCCGGCATGGTGGAAAAAGCCACTTCTATCCGTTCTTTCTTGGAGCCCAGATAATCCATGCAGTGATTCCGTACGGCACGCACCAGATAACTCCGTAGCGAAACCTGAATATCGAGTTCCGCACGCACTTCCCACAAATGAAAAATGACATCGCCCACCAAGGTCTCAGCCAGAAAATCATCGCCCACATACTCACGGGCCACATGACACAACAATGCATAATGATGACGATAGAGATGCTTGTAAGCTTCCTCATTTCCCCGTTTCAGTTGCTCTATGATAATCCGTTCCGTAAGTTCCATTGCTTATCCTGCTTATTCCGGCTGACCAAACACCTGCCGATAATATTCGCCTTTATCTGTCAGATTCTTCCACTGCTCCACTCCGCTGATGACCGAGCCATGTACCCGTTCATAAAACGCAATTTCTTCTCGTAACGGACGGAAATCGTTTTTCATCAATGCAAGGTTAAAAGCCTTCTCCAGACGAACAAACCCGTACATCAGAGAATCTTGTGCCACTTCCTGTACTTTGACTCCATAGGCTGAATCCGCCCGTACAAAATCCTTCCTTGCTACCACCGAATCTCCCTGATAGTCCTCCAGCATCGCTTTCATATTCCACAATTCGGGTGACATGGAATCACGCATGCAAGTATCCATCTCGCGAAGCAACGCCAACACTTCCCGCAGACGCCAGCTGCGGAGCAAATAAGTATATTTCAAAAGGTAAGTCTGCTTATTGGGACACAACGAAATGGCGCTGTCCAATTTTTCCCGAATCAATGAATCATGAATACAGACCCGCGGATGTGCTCTGTCGACCGGCACATTCCAGAACAAAGAATCACTCCGCATCAAACTGTCTGCCTCCAAGATAAGCGTATGTACAACAGTCTGATTACCTGACTGAAATCCAGTCCCTTTATGGGTACAGGCAGCACACATTCCAGCCACACAGCCCACCATCAAGAAGAGTCTTGCATTCATAGTCTAAAGGTTTGTTTCGCGCAAAGTTAAGTTTTTTCACTTAACCTTATCCTAAAAAGCACTAAATTCTCTCCCTCAAAAAGAGAAACACCTTGATGAAAAAAGCCTCTCACTACTTGCATTTTCTCTGTCCCACAGTGTGGGATACAAAAACCACAGTGTGGGATATATATTTCACAGTGTGAAATACAAATCCCACACTGTGAAACAGAGAATTTATCAGGACAAAAAAGAGTATGCTTCAAGGCGTTTTTGATTTATACACCGTAGAAAGCAAATTATTTCTTCAGACTTCTTTTCACCACTGCCGGCACACCTGCTGCAAGAGAATCATCGGGAATATCACGAGTCACTACACTACCTGCCGCAATGATACAGCGGTTGCCGATGGTTACTCCCGGACAGACCACCACATTGCCTCCCAACCAACAGTCCTCGCCCACCGTAATGGGATAGGAAGTTTCCTTCTCCTCACGGCGTTCCACATAGTCCATAGGATGCTGAGGCGTGTAAAACTGGCAATGAGGACCTATCAGCGTATTCTTCCCGATACGGATATAAGCTCCGTCGAGCATGATGCAGTCGTAGTTCATGAACACATTCTCACCCAAGATAATGCCATTTCCATGGTCACAATGGAACGGGGGACAAATGGTAGTGGTCTTCGGAAAATCGGGAATCAAGTCTTCCATCACCTCGCGGTAATCGTCGTCGTAAATGGTCATCGTCTGCAACCGGGCACAGACTTTCTTGGCATGTATCAAGCTGGCGTGTATTTCAGGGTCGGAAAAATAATAGAGTTCCTGACTGCGCATTTTTTCGTATTCTGTTTTCATAGGATTTCAGTTTATAAAATTACCATATTCAAAGGTAGAAGGAATTTTGCTTATCTGCAAAAGGATACGAAAAAACCGCTGAAACACTATTGCCTGCGCAAATAAGCTGAAGGTGCCTCTCCGGTAATCTGCTTGAACACCCTGCTGAAGCTGTTAGGCGAGTTAAATCCCACCTCGTAGGCCGTCTGCTCAATGTTCAGGACGTTATCGGTCAGAATCTCGATGGCACGCACCACACGCTGGTAGTTGAGATAGTGTACGAAACGGATGCCCGAACTGGTGAACAACCGGGTCAGACTGCGCACCGAGAATCCAAAATGGGAAGCCACCCGCTCAAGGGTCAGGTCCTGATGCAGATTTGTCTTCATATATTCCAGTACGGGCAACAGGCGACTATCCTTTGCCAGAATAAACGGCTGGGTGGGAAACGTGGCTTTCTGACAGATACGGGGTAACACTTGAAAAAAGCTTCTGGCAAACGAAAAGATTTCCGGTTCCGCCCACTTGGACAAGCAATGAAAAGTACTGATGAACTTCAGATTGCGGGCCATCAGTTCATCGGTACGGTAAATGGCAAATTCTTCTTCATGGGAATGCTCCAGACAAACATAACTGGTCAGCAGGGTTATCTGCCGGTTGTTACTGGAAAGACGGTGTAAGGTTCCTCCAGGTATCCACACCAGATGACGGTCGGTCACAAAATAGCTGACCTCTCCCACTTCCACATGAAGTGTCCCTGAAAGGATATAAATTATCTGATGGCGGTCGTGGCAATGAGGATGCAGGTTCACTTCTTCCCTCCCGGTCACCTTGGTAAGCACCTCATCGGCCGACATGCCGTCAATCAAGGATATCCGCGCTTCTGTCACTGAATCGTCTGGCGTAAATTGCATGGTTTATGTCTTGATATGTAATTTAGGAACAAATATAAATAAACATCTTTGCGGCGTCAAATAAAACTGTAACATTTAATGGAAGAAAGTCGTAAAAAGAACAAAGCCGAACTCTTTCGGCGATACCTCGTATTTGGTATCTCCCTCTTTATCATCGCATGTGGCATCAGCCTCATCACCCGTTCAAACCTTGGTACTTCTCCTATCACGAGTGTGCCCTACGTAGCCAGTCTTCACACCCCCGTCAGCCTGGGTACTTACTTTTTTCTGTTTACCATCGTACTGATATGCATGCAGCTGTTGCTGCTGGGCAGAAAAGGTATCATGGAACGGAAAATGGAACTGCTCATGCAATTTCCGGTAGCTTTCGTTTTGTCTGTCTTTACCGACCTGGGCATGTGGATGACTGCCGGATTCTCACCGGAAGCCTATTATGTAAAAATCATCTCACTGGTCATCGGTTGTGTAGTACTGGCGCTTGGAATCTGTCTGGAAGTAATAGCCGACGTAACGATGATCAGCGCCGAATATACCATACAATTTGCCACCATACGTTTCAAGAAGAACTTCGGCAACATCAAAATCTGCTTCGACGTGACACTGGTGCTCTGCGCCATTTTGTGTTCATGGGCTCTGTCGGGCCGCATTGAAGGAGTGAGAGAAGGAACCGTGATTGCCGCCCTGATTACCGGACCATTCGTCCGGCTGATTATGCCTCGTCTGGCATTTGTCCGTCACTGGCTGGCCGAACCGGGCAGGCCTGCCACCTCACCCGCTG
>ERZ779913.610-NODE-610-length-12280-cov-1.82356_pt1 | contig 12280 bp, 10 predicted proteins | sample MGYA00511547_ERZ779913 | MGnify/ENA primary metagenome ERZ779913 (study PRJEB29588, sample SAMEA2149539) | human gut metagenome | biome: human gut; feature: human-associated habitat; material: faeces | place: Denmark | collected 2008/2010 ...
AAAGTTATCTTGAAAACGTTTTCATATGAAGAGCCGTCAATTCTAACGTTATTTAACCTTTAATAACAAAAAAAAGATGCTACCAAAAGATAACATCTTAATTGTATTAAATTACTTTTTGAGGGCATTTTTATTTATTTCATCTAATATTTCTTTTTTTACTTCTTCACGAAGTGTTTCTTTAAGCATTTTAAGATTATGCTCTTCTTGCATCTTCTTTATATTCTCATCATTTTTCTTTTTAATTGTTTTAGCAATTGAAATCCCCTCCGAGATAAGAATAACAACGTATATTAATATACAAATTGGAAAAATGAAATTTTTATTTTTAAAGATGCTAGTAAAATTTAAGAAATTTACCGTTTTAATATACTTACCATAATACATATTTTCATCAATTTGCAAAGAGTCCTCAACAGGATTAGTATATGTATTATCACCTTTTGTTTTTAAATTTCCATTTTCTAAAATTCTTGTGACACGGTGAATGATGTAACGTTCACCATCGTAGTAAACAATTATATCACCAATATTAGCATCTTTAATTGAACCTTTTTTTATTAAAACCGTTTCTCCCGGATTAATTGTGGGTTCCATTGATTCTGTTGGAACATAAGATATTGAATAACCAAAAAAAGATGAAATTTGATTATTTTTTAATGCTATTGTATTTTTTATTAATATAATCAAAAGTCCCGCAACAATTAAGCTTAAAATAGATGTAATTATTATACTTATTATTTTTTTAATGTGCATGTTTATTCACTCTATTTTTTCTCAAAGGTTTATGTCCTCTTTTAACATCATCAATATAAATAGACTTTCTTCCTTTAGGAACCTTTTTTGTTTTATCTTTAGATATTCCCTTAGAATCTTTAATATTGCTTCTAGCTAACGCCTTAGCTTTTTTAGCAGCTTGTTCCTTTACAAGAATATTTTCAATTACTTCATTTTCATCAAAGCGAATTATAACATCATTATCAATATCTTCATCATATGCAAAATTTTCACGATTATTTTCAACTAATTCGTCCTCACTATATCTTAAAACAACATCTTCATCTAAATCCTCAAGATATTTATTTTTTATTGTTGTTTGCGATTTTCTTGATTTTAATTTAGCATATTCATCATCCGGCTTAGATGTTTCTTTTGTCTTTTCATCTAATAAAGACGGTTCTACAAGTAATTCTTCTTTTTGCTCTTCAGTACGCTTTTCTGCTTCTTTTTTTCGTCTTTCTTCTTCCTCTTTCTTTAATCTTTCTTCTTCCTTAAGTCTTTCCTGCTCTGCCTTTATTCTTTCTTTTTCAGCCTTAAGTCTTTCTGCTTCTTTACGTTTTTCCTCACGAGCCTTACGCTTTTCTTCTTGAAGGCGAAGTTTTTCAAGACGGATAGCTTCTTTTCTTTCTCTTTCTTTTTGTCTTTCCTCTTGGCGTTTTAAATAATCTTCAAGATTCTTTATATTTGTATCTAAAGTCTGAGTTTCTCTATCCATTTTATTTAAATCAATTTGTTTTTGCTCTCTAATAAGCTTCATAACACGTTGTTTACGTTTTAATATTTCAAGCAACTCAGGTGTTTTTTTCATATCTTCTGTATTAACCCCAAATAAATTAGGATAAATACGGTTCAAAACATCAATCATTTCCCTGAAAACACGCTTAACACTCATTTCATAGCTTAAACCTTGAGACAATGACTCTTTATATTTTTCTTCAAATATTTCTGATATCCGACTCAATAGATACTCAGATATTTCTTGGTGGGATAATTTAATATCTTTAGGTTCTAATTCATATTTAGTAATATCATCATGTTTTAATTCACGAATATTTTTTTCGCCATCAAAGGCTTCTAATGATTGGGTTCCTCTTTGATGCATCAAATCATTAATAAGAAAAACTCCAATATGATTAAAATCATTAAGAATTACATCATCGTCATCATTAGTTTTCTCATCAGATTGAACATTATAACCTACCTCAGTTGTGCGGTCAATATAAAGCCATAAATTATAAGCAATCTTAAAATCAGGATTATGAAGAATTATATTAGTTTTCATAATTGGAGGTACAACATCTTTAAGCTTAGCTACAGCTTGATATAATCCTGTTCCTTTTAATGCCCGGTACTTATCAAGAGCATTCTTTGTTTTGTCAAAAAGCTCTCTTGCCTTTTGCGTTTCATCCAAAATTTCATTAGATATTTTTATATTCATTTCTAAATCGATTTTACGATGTGATAACTTAATATTATTTTTATACCTAATTTCATCAGCACTAATTGATTCTAGGTTTTCATCCATTAGCTTTAATCTTGTATCTAAAAAAACAATCACACGATTGATTAAACTTTTAATAAAACGGTTTTCATAAATACCAATATTATCTTCCGCATATGTAGATAATATTTTTGACGGAATAACTTCATTTTGCTCATTTATATCACGTATATATTGGGTATGAGAGGCTAAATGTCTAATCGATTCTGAATCAACCTTTTTAGCCTTTTCCATTGCTACAACCTCTTGCATATAAGCAAGTGTCTTTTTAGGATCACGACATATTTTTAACAAGCTTGGATATGCCCCTATAACAACATCTAGAAAGTTTCCATCAAAAATCTTTGTTTCGCGAACTGTTTTATTATATATTGTTTTTTCGCCTTGCTGCAATTCATTAAAAAGAAAATCACCCAAAGGTGATTTTGCATTTTCAATACAAGAATAAAATGCTTCATAGAATTGCGAAACGGCCTTATCACTTAACTCTTCTTCAGTTGGTTTTAAAACCTCTAAAGCCATAATATCACATCCTAACCTACATCATTTTCTTTAAATCTTCAATATATTCAATTGATACTTTAAAGGAATTCTTTCCAAATAATTTATCTAGAAGTTCGATTAATCCATCAAGCTCATTATGAAGGAAAGATAAATTTAATGATTCAAACTTACGTAAAATCTTATTAGCCAACATATAATCAAGACCTTGAACCTCTGTAAATCCACAGGCAACATATACAGGAACGAATAATTTAATTTGCTTCATAATACGGTTACCAAAAGCAATCTTGAAGTTTTGTTGAATATACTCGTCGACTTTTTTAAATGAATCCATAACCTTAGTTGACATAGTAATCTCAGCTTGAGCCTTTTTAAATAACTCGTCAAGATAATCAAATGTCATCTGTACATTATTAGTATAATCACAATCAATTAATTCCGCTTTATTGTTAATTACAATTGGGGTTGCACGGTCATATACCTTATCAGTAATTGTAAATGTTGAGTCATCCTTATTAGCTGTACCAATAAACCAAGTATTTTGATTAATAAATAGCTTACCATTAATTAATAGCTTAGGATCACCTGGCTCAGAAGCAGGAACTAAATCAATTTTCCATTCATGAACATCTGGCATTTCCATAACTGATAGGAATTCAGCGAAATAATACTCGATACGAGCCAGGTTCATTTCATCTAGAACAATAAAATTAGGTTTATCAGAATAACCTGCTTGATAAACAGCTTTTAAGAAATCAGTTTCATTAAATTTCTTTGTAAATTCATTTAAATAGCCAAGCAATTCTGCACGATCACGCCATGATGGTTGAACAGAAATAATAGATGTTTCCTTGTTAAAGAATTTACCCATTGCATAAGGAAGGGAAGTTTTACCAGTACCAGAAATACCTTCCAAAATTAAAACCTTTGAAGTGGCCATTCCTGCAAAAAATCTAGCAATAATCTCTTTTGTATAATAAAGATGAAGCTGAGAAGCACTGTATTTAATAAATCTATCAATAAGCTCAGGTAAATTAACCATATCGCTTGATTGCATTACCGTGAATTCAGATGAAATTTCATAGTCTTTATCAACCTGTGTAAGCTTAACGAAACGTGAATCAGATTGAAGAGCAGGTCTTTTACCTTTAAGAGATGAAGTTCCTCTTTCCATATCAGCCTGTCTTGCATAGGCTTCAGTACCACCAATTTGATTAATACGTAAAGCTAAAATCTTATTTTTTTCCTCAACTAAATCAAAAACACGATTATTTAAAACTGCTATTTCATCAACAAGCTCATCTTTTTCAATCTCACGCTTTCTAAATCTTATATACTTACGTAGGAACTGAAAAATAACAACAATTACTAAGCCAAAGAAAATAACTAAAACAATTGATACTAATACAAGAACAATCCAATCTAATACTTTAAAATTTTCATTATTAACACAAGATGTTATAATATCATTTATATATTGTTTAGGATATGAATAGAATATCTTAGAAAAAAGACTAAATAAGGTTTTAAACCAATCAAGAAAATTTTCAAAGAATTTCTTTAAAAAGCTTATAAAATATTTTGAAAACTCAGCCATATTTAATCCTCCTTACTAAAATTTAATCTAATCAATTATTTGTTTTCTTCTTTTTCTTTTGATTCTTCTTCATTATCTGATTCTTTAAGCATTTCTTTTAAAAGCTCTGCACGAAGTTCTGCCTTAAGCTTTTCTTTTTCATCTGCAGAAATAGTCTCTTGATTTGCAAGCTCTTGACTAGTTTCTTTCATTTCAAGTTTTAACTTTTCTTCTCTTGCACGCATTATATTTAAAACTAAAACACCAATTTCAAAAACCAATAGAATAGCAACTGGTACAATAATAATCGCAATAAAATGATTATTTATAGTCTGAATGGTCTTACCAAAACCAGACCATTTTCCAGAATAAATACCACGAATAGCAGATGCTGTAAATACCTGGTACTGAGAATGACCTAATCTATCAAACGTCTCATTAATCTCTTGCTCCGTCATATTTGCCAAACTATTAGCATTAAAATTAATATTTTTGGCTATTTTATCTCCCATTGTATAATAAATTGTTGTCCCTTCAGTATTTTTACCAATGTAAACAATTCTATGGGTATTTAAAGCTGTACCTGCACCCTTATTAGAGGCTAAATTAGAGTCATAAAAGGTAACTATATCGCCGACAACTAACTTTGAAATCTTCTTATCGTTTGCGACATTTACAATAATCATATCACCAACATTAAACGAGTCCTTATTATCACCAGTCATTGAATCAGAAAGTACATTTAAATAACCTTTTCCAAAAATATTAGGAATTTGATCATTTTTGTTTTTAGCTCTAATATTTGAAATGGAAAATAAAAGTACCAATAAAATTAATAAATAAAATATAACGTTTAAAGCGATTTTTACTCCAAACCAAACTTTTTGTTTAGTAGTCATCGGAGTTTTTAATTCTTTGGTAGTGTTTTCTTGCATATATATACCTCTCTTCAATCTTATGTTAATATTCTAACACAAATAAAATCATTTTAAAACATTAACATAAAATAGCATTATAAAAACGCATTTTATTTTTTAAATACTTGATGACATACCAAGCTCAAATGTAAATGCTTCACCTTGAAGTTCAGTAATGCAATCTGCATCCCATCCTTCAAGCCACAAATACACTGTCATTTTTTTCATCATACCTGAATATAAACCATCATTTGAAGAAATAATTTCAGTTGTATCATAATCAAGATCGTTTCTTTCATTTTGGGGAATTGATATTTTATTTTCACTTCTTTGATTATATAAATCTACTGCCAAATTATATTCTGTATTAATTCCACCAAAATTATATACATTATTCTTTACATTAGGAGCATTTCCTCCTATAGAATAAATAGTGGTATGTGGATTATTGCTAGAATTTAAAATATCACTATATAAACAAGCATCATATGTTGTAAGAGCAAGCCTCATTGCATTTGCAACATTCATTTTAACACCATCTGATATTTTGCCAAGTGATGTTTCATCATTAACATTCTCACCATCAAAGCTTACATACTTATCAGATGCTTTAACGGGATTAATTGTTGAAAGCCTGACAGACGTAGCTTCTTCGTTATTATCGTTATTAGAAGCAAGATAAATATCAAATGATATGTATTTATAATCAGATGCATCTTTATTATCTACATACTGAAATCCTTTATCTAAGGAAGTATAATCCTTAGGAGTTACAGGATCTAGAACAATATTTAATAAAGAGTTAACCTTATCATCACTTAAACCGGAAGCATCTATTCCTCTTTTTTGAAGAATTGCTTTTTTTACATCCAGTGATGATAAAGAATCTTGAAAATCAATACCATTGGTGGAAATTGCAAGTGAATTTCCACCTTTGATATCAAAATTAAAATCTTCTACATTATTTGTACGAGTCATAGCATACCAAGCATATGTTGATGTAACACCGGTTATTAACACTAAAATACTAAGTATAGCTGATAACCATATTTTTTTTAAGAAATATTCCATGGTATGCTCCTTTCGTTAAATTTTATAGAGTATTATTCGCTTTTAGGTGTTGCTTCTAATTTAAAATTGAATGTCAATCCAAACTCATGAGCAGCAATTGCATCAAAGCAAGCCTTATCCCAACCATTTAACCAAAAATTAAAGTCTAGTTTATAATATCCATTCGCTGTAATATTGTTGATAACTGTTATATCTCCGGTAGCCGAAATTATACTTTTCGCTTCAACATTATCTTTAGTTTCAAGTTCTGTTGTTGTTAAGGCATTAGTTTCATAAGTAACTTTATCAGTTTCTGTTTTTGAATTTTCAGTAATCTTATTAAAATAAGCTAAACCATCATAAATTGCTTCACTTTTATTTACTTCGTAATATTTAGTAGATGTTGCAGCACTAAAGCTATTAGATGATGAATATTGCTGTCCGATTGAAACATTCATAGCTTTTAAAACATTATCCCACAAAGATGTCCCCTGATTGATTGCTGAATATGTACCATCTTCTGCAATTGCAGTTTGCGCCTCATGAGTTTTAATCTTTTGAATATCATTATCAGTTGCAGTAGTTGATAATTTAATACTATAATTATTTTTAGTAGTATTAATATTTTGAACTGAAAAATATAATGAAAAGCTCATATAGTCTTCATTTTTTGTAGCTTCTCCATCATCCAAACTAGAAAGCGTATGATTTGTAGCCTTCATTTGAAGTGGTGCCATCTTTAGTTTTGAAAAATCAGCAGTTGGTTTAACAGCTTTAGTTCCATATGAAACGCCATCATTAGATATAAATAATGATGCTCCTGATGATTCTACTGTACCTGAAACAGTACTAGATACCTCCGTACTAGATACAAACCACGCATATGTTGATGCGGTAGTTCCTGCAGCTGCAACGCCTACTGCTACAGCTGACATTATTAATTTTCTTCTTAAACTTTTTTTCATAACTTCTATTCTCCTTATTCAAGACCAAAAGTAAATTCCATTCCAAATGTATGAGAAGCAACAGCATCAAAAGCAGCATCATCCCATCCATCTAACCAAATAGTAAAATCTACTTTATAATAACCAGCAGCCGTAATATTAGCAATTAAATTAATTTTTCCGTCAGCCTGACCAAGATTATTACCATCTACATTATCAATATTATTAGAGCTTATTGTATCAGAAACTTCAAGGACATCGGCACCTTTTTCTAAGGTATCTAATCCGTTTACATTTTTATAATATGCTAATCCATCATATTGACTAGCAGTTGAGTTAATTTGATAATTTCCTATAAGTGTTGAATTATCCTTAGTATCTAAATTGGTAGCATCTGCATCAGTAACATAGCTGATATTCATATTAAGTGTTTTTAAAACATTTTCCCAATATTTTTTACCAGTTTGAATTTCTTTATAATTACCATTTGGAGTAACATTTGCCTGTGCAACATGTTGTGCTTCTTTTTTAGAATAATCTTTATCATCAGCCTTCATACTCATTGTAATCGTTTTAGGAACAGCTGCTGAAACATTTTGAACAGAAAAATAGATTGAATACTTAATATATTCTTTTTCAGTTACTGTCGTCTCATTATTTAAATGCTTAAAATCAAAACCAGTAGAGCCTGTTTTTGTAATTGCTTGAAGTGGAGCAATTTTACTATCACTAAAATCAAATTCAATTCCTTTTGTACTAAATGAAGATGAATCCTTTGATATGTAAAGTGATGAATCTGAACTTGCAACATTTCCAGTCACAGATGATGTTACATCCGTATTACTAACAAACCATGCATATGTCGATGCAGTGGTTCCAACAATAGCAGTAGCAACTGCTATAGATGACATTATTAGCTTTCTTTTTAAACTCTTTTTCATTATTTATTACTCCTATACTAAGCAGCTACCGTCTTATCTGCTAATGCAAATGTAAATCCTAATTCAAATGCATGAGAGGCAACAGCATCAAAAGCAGCATCATCCCATCCATCCATCCAAATTGTGAAAGAAGCCTTATAATATCCTGATTGTGTAATTTCTGGAATAAAATCAACACCTGTTGTATTTTCAGCCTTCTTAGTGGTTTGTGAAATTTCTGTTTCAGTTAGATAATTTGTAATTTCTTTAACATTAGCTGGAGTATGTGTTTCACCTGTAACTGCATTAAAATATGCTAAGCCATTATAAGTACCTTTAGTATCATTCAAAGCATAATAATATGACGTTGCTTGTGCAGCATCTAATTCAGCAACAGAAGTAGCATTTTTTATATCAACCTGAACATTCATTGCCTTAATAACATTTTCCCATAATGAATCACCTTGATTAATAGCCGTATAACCATCAGCAGAAGCTACATTTGTTTGGGCAACATGCGTTTGTTCACCCTTATCTTCTGCAGTTGTTTTAATTACTACCTTTTTAGATGCATTTCCTTGAAGTTGAACCGAAAAATATAAATCAAATGTAATATAATTTTCAGTATTTGCATTATTACCTTCTAAATCCTTTAATGTATATGCTCCAGTTGCACCATCATTTGTTAATTGAAGTGGTGCAAGCTTTGCTGTCTTTGAACCTAAATCAATCTTTTGTGTTCCAAAGTTTTTTCCATCCTCAGAAATATATAATGAAGATGTTGCATCTTCAACAGCTCCACTTACTGAGCTTGAAACATCTGTATTAGATACAAACCAAGCATATGTTGATGCAGTAGTTCCTACCGCCGCAACTCCTACTGCTACAGCAGACATAATTAATTTTCTTCTTAAAGATTTTTTCATATTATCTAAATCTCCTTTATTTTTTAACTATTTTATTATTGCCATTTGGCATACACGTCTCCTACTTGATCAGTACTTAATACACTTTGATCAAATAAGGTGTCAAACGATTCTTCTAAATACCACCCAATAAACTTTTTACCTTTTTTATAAGGTATATTATATGGTACTGTATTTAAAAGGGCACTACTAAGATAATCAACACTTGTAACATTATCACCATCATGGTAATTAATTCTATAAGAATCAATGCTTTGCATACCTCTAAATGATAATGAAATATTTATATTTGTTCCTTGGATACCTTCGAAGCAATCTGCATCCCAGCCTTCAAGCCAAAAATTAAATTTGACTTTTTTTATTTCGTCCTTTTGTTTAAATGATACAATTTGTAATGAGTCAAGCAAGTCAAAGCTTTGATAACTTGAAGGACATGCATCATAATTTATTGGACTAAAACTCGCTCCTTGATTTACACTATAAGTATAAGATGCATTCTTATTACTATCAAATCTAGAAGCTATGGACTTATATGAATCATTATACAATTCACTATCTAGTGATGTTGCATAAGAGCCAATGCCAATTGAAGGCTCATATATTTTGGCTTTATCTTCTACAATAGTCGAAAATCTCATTGCGTCACTAGGACGAATTTTAAAGCCTTTAGTATCTTTCTTATAATAAGTTATATTGCCTAATTCATCATATGCTTCAAATCCACTTTTCAAGCTAAATGCTTGATTAGAATTAAGTTCTAAATAATCAGATGATATATTAAGAACTTGCTTAGATGCATCATAATTATTAGCCTCGGTATTAAAGCATAAATCAAATGGTGTATCAACATTAGCTTTAAAATATAAGTCAAAGCTTATATAAGCACCGCTGGCAACATCTACACTTTGATTAATTCCACTATAGCTTACCCTCTCAAAGATAATTCCATCTGAGGATGTTATTGGGCTTAAGCTTATCTTTTTGAGTTCAGTTTTAACAAAATCATCAGATGTTTCAACCAATTTCATTCCATCATAGAAATTACCATCAGCGCCAACTGTATATCCCTTTGAAGAAGCTACAACTGCTTTATAAATTTCATCCTTACCAAGATTCTCACTAAAATTTACTCCATCGATAGAAACTAAAGAATAATTATCTTTATAAAGACTCATTTCAAGGTTACCAACTGAAGCTGTAAGACCTTTAAGATATGCTGCATATGTCGCCGTTACAGCTGTACCAATTAGCAAAATAATAGATAATGATAATACAATAATTTTTCGTCTCATATTATCACCTTCTGAATAATGAGAAATAAATCTCAAATCTAATTGTACCACCAAGGATTTCTTCGCTTAAGTCAGGGTCTTGGGAATCAACCCAAGTAATTAAAGTAAACTTTTTAACATCCCCAGGATGCAAGTCATAAAATTTATTCTCATAGGCAATGTTATTTTCAAGATCATATAATTTGGGATCAGGATATCTTTCAAAAAAGGGATCAGATGCTTTATCCGGTACATTTCCACCTTGATAAACTATTCCTTCATTATCATCCTCAAAATATTCAAGCCAAGTTACTAATTCAAGACCATCGTTCTTACCTGTAATTGAGCATTGTTGCATAACATTAACTATTTCACGCCCCATATTTTTCAAATAAAAGGTATATGAAACATAAGAATTGTTTTCCCAAATTCTAGATCCATCAGTATTTCTACATTCTTTTGCTTTAATAAAGGGATACATAATGACATTAGCTTCTTTAACAGACGCAGCCTCGAGTCTTGAATCATACCAAGAAAAATCTTCTTTTTCAGAAATGAAAATTTGCCTTGATGTTAAATCATCGCCAAGCTTAATTGAAAATGATCCAACATTTTGACCAAAATATGCCAAAATAACAATCAAAGTGACTAAGATACCAGTGAAGCATAGCGAGATTATAAGTCTTTTCTTTTTCTTCTTTTTAGGACCATAAATATCTTTAACATATATGTTCTTTTGGGGCATCTTTTCACCTCCTAGCATAAAAAAAGTTGCCAATAATAGTTTACTTACTTTTATTGACAACTGGCTATCTCATTTAAAGACCCTATAGCTTTGCGTCACAGCATTTCTACTGCTTTGCCTTTTACACTATAATATTAAATTTGTGTGCATTAACTAAATGCAATTATATTATACAAAATAATTAATAGTTGTCAAGTTTTTTGTTTATTATTTCCAGTTATCTTTTACAAAATACACTCTATAGTATAATTATACATTATAAAAGCTTTGTTTTAAAGACACATTACATAATTTTTATATGCTCATTTTGAGAATAATAAAAAAATAAAAAAGTTGTTGACAAATATTTTTTTTGTGATATAATTGTCGCCGTAGTTCTAATAACATATAAGTAATCAAATATGGTGATTACGTTTCTACCAGAGAACCGAATAAATTCTCAGACTATGGTATAAAAACTCTTTTTTGTTTTTTGTACTTTTATTGAAAAGGTGTGGATAACGCCTTTTTTTATTTTATTCTTTATGCTAAAATTAAATCAACTAAGGAGGATTTTATGATTTTAGAATTTATTGATCAAGTTTTCCCAACTAGTTTTTGGGGATGGATGTCTACAATTTTTTCATCGCTTGCAATCATTATTTTCATTTTTTCAGCTTGTCTTCAAAGTAAAAAAAAGATTTTATTAGTACAGGTTTTAGGACATATTTTATTAGGCATTGGCGAATTTATTTCTAACGCATTTTCAAGTATAATCCAAGAAATAATTTCCATTACAAGAAATATTTTAGTATATTTTAATAAAAATACTAAAATTGTTAATCTAATCTTGATAGCTATTGGAGTCATTTTTGGCGGATATTGTGCTTTATTTGGGAAAAATACCTTTACACCATGGAAGGGTATGGATGAAATCCACTGGTATAGTTTCTTACCAATAATCGCAAATTTTGAATATTCTGTTGCAGTAATGATTGATGGCATTAGTGTTAAATGGCTTAAGCTATCATTTTCTATATCATCATTTATGTGGGCAGTATGCTTTATGATTCAAGGTGCCGGATTATTTATTTCTGGATTCCTTAATGGATTAAATGGATGTGCAGCTTTAATTGCTTTTATTAATCTTCAATATAATGAACATAA
>ERZ779913.631-NODE-631-length-11937-cov-1.57625_pt1 | contig 11937 bp, 9 predicted proteins | sample MGYA00511547_ERZ779913 | MGnify/ENA primary metagenome ERZ779913 (study PRJEB29588, sample SAMEA2149539) | human gut metagenome | biome: human gut; feature: human-associated habitat; material: faeces | place: Denmark | collected 2008/2010 ...
TGCCGAGAGGAGTAGGTACACTGGATGAGGTTTTTCATGTAATGGCGGCCGCTACGCTGGACTATCATCGTAAAAAAGTAATTTTTTATAATATAAATGGCTTTTGGAATGGCATTATCGACTTTTTGGCCGGATTGGAGAGGCAGCATTTTGCCCATCATCCGTTGAACAGTTATTTTGCTGTTGCCAATGACTTGAGAGAACTAACCGAACTACTTAAATAATATTCATGTAACCTATTATGATGACATCTATACACGAATTGTTGCAGAAAGAGGCTCAGGCTGTTTTGAATATTCCTATAACTGATGCTTATGAGAAAGCAGTGGAATTGATTGTTGAGCAAATACACCGTAAAAAAGGAAAGCTGGTGACTACCGGTATGGGTAAGGCCGGACAGATAGCTATGAATATAGCTACGACTTTTTGCTCTACAGGTATTCCGGCAGGGTTTTTACATCCCAGCGAAGCCCAACATGGGGATTTGGGGATTTTGCAGGAGAATGATTTGCTGCTTCTGATTTCTAATTCAGGAAAAACCCGTGAAATTGTGGAACTGACACAACTTGCACATAATTTGAACCCAAATTTGAAATATATTGTTATTACCGGAAATGCGGATAGTCCATTGGCCCGGGAGTCTGATATTTGTTTATGCACCGGGCATCCTGATGAAGTGTGTGCTTTGGGTATGACCCCCACAACTTCAACTACAGTTATGACCGTGATAGGTGATATTTTGGTAGTGGAAACCATGAAAAAGACCGGTTTTACCATCGAAGAGTATAGTAAACGTCATCATGGAGGGTACTTAGGTGAGCGTTCACGCGAGTTAAGTAAGTAAAATAAAATAGAACCGGAACGCAAAGGACACAAATAATACAAATAGCATTTTATTAAAGGATTTGTGTCATTTGTGTTCCGGTTTTATGTATATAAATCGTAAATATAAAAATGAGAAAAGTAATAGGTATAGGTGAAACCATTCTGGATATTCTTTTTAAAGATAGCCAACCTACGGCAGCTGTTCCCGGTGGCTCGGTTTTCAATGGAATTATTTCATTGGGGCGTTTGGGAGTCAATGTAACTTTTATCAGTGAAACGGGAAATGACAAAGTGGGCGATATCATTCTGAAGTTTATGCGAGAGAATGGAGTAAGCACAGATCATGTGAACGTGTTTCCTGAAGGAAAGTCACCTGTGTCTTTAGCTTTTCTGAATGAACAGAATGATGCTGAATATCTTTTTTATAAAGATTATCCACGGTTGAGGCTGGATGTGACAATGCCTGAAATACATCGGGATGACATTGTGATGATCGGCTCTTATTATGCTGTAACGCCTCAATTGCGTGATAAAGTAAAAGAACTGTTGGATAAAGCTCGTGAAAAAGGGGCTATCATTTATTATGACGTGAATTTCCGCAGTACTCACAAGAACGAGGCGATAAAGCTGCTTCCTGTTATTCTTGAGAATTTTGAATATGCTGATATCATTCGCGGCTCCGTTGAGGATTTTGAGAATATGTTTGGTTTGACAGATGCGGATAAGGTTTATAAAAGTAAGATTGAATTTTATTGTCCGCATTTTATTTGCACGCATGGTGGAAGAGGAATTCGCCTGTATACAAAGAATATAAAAAAGCATTATGAAGTGGATCCTTTGCAGACTGTCAGTACAGTGGGAGCCGGAGATAATTTTAACGCCGGAGTAGTTTTCGGATTGCTAAAATATCGTATCCGCCGGGATGATTTGGATGAACTGTCGGAAGATGACTGGGACCATGTGATTCGTTGTGGAAAGGATTTCAGTGCCGATGTTTGTATGAGTTTGAATAATTCGATTTCAAAAGAGTTTGCTGCCGGTTACAGATAAATCGGATAGCTCTCATTGTTTTAAACTCTTTTATTATGTATGAGAACCTTTAAATTAATAGCAGGTCTTTCCTTTTTGCTGCTGATGGTTGCCTGTCAGGACAAAAAGCGGTCTTCGCAGATTGAGGTAGCGGAGAATGAATCGAAATATGTGGTTTTGGCATATGTCACCTCATGGGGAGAAAGTACGCCTGATCCGGCATGTTTGACTCATATTAATTATGCGTTCGGGCATGTTACAGATAATTTCAAAGGAATACGTATAGATAATGAACCACGTTTGCAAATGGTAGTGGGGCTGCGTGAAAAAAAACCGTCTTTGAAAGTTAGGCGGATGGGGAAGCAGTCGGTTTAGTGAGATGGCACAGACAGATAGTACACGTATGGCGTTTGCCGCAGATTGTAAACGGGTGATAGACCAGTTTGATTTGGACGGAATTGATATAGATTGGGAATATCCCGGTATAGGAACTGCCGGTGTATCTTTTTCGCCGGAAGATACTGATAACTTTTCTTTGTTGATGAAGGATATACGCCATGCTATCGGTAAAGACAAACTGCTGACCATTGCTACACAGGCAGGGGCCAAATAATACAACTTAAAGGCTGTCGAACCTTATGTGGATTATGTCAATATCATGACATACGATATGGAGGAATCTCCTAATCACCATTCGGCCTTGTACCGTTCGGAAATGACTGAGGAATGGTCTTGCGAGGATGCGGTTGCCGCCCATGTTGCCGCAGGTTTTCCTGTCGGACGCTTGGTATTGGGTATTCCGTTCTATGGGCATGGGACTAATGAAGCTCCAGAATTATTGGATTATCGTCATATTATCGTTTTGGATTCTTTACAGAGTTGTTGGGATAGTGCGGCACAAGTTCCTTATGATAAATTCGCAAGGACATGTGGTCGTTAATTATGAGAATGCCCAGTCCATCGCATTCAAGTGCCAGTTCCTGCATCAGAAAGGGATGCTGGGGGCTATGTACTGGGACTATGATAGCGATGATGAAAAGGGTACATTACGCCATGCTGTCTATCAAGGTGTAATGAATCCTTGATTCTTTCAGTTTATTTTTTCTTATCTGCATATTTTCTGTAAAGAGGATAAGCCGCTTGCAGTATTTTGTTCTTTAATAAAGGAGAATAGTCGGGATAAACCGATAAAAAAGCTTCTACTTCTTTGTAGGCCGCTTCGCTATCGTGATTCCTTAATAAAGCCCCGACCCAATTGCGAGGGAAAAAGATATCTCCGGTGCGTTGAACTTCTGTCAGTTTTTCCAATGCCGGACGGATATATTTCACCGCATAATCTTGTCTTGTAGGATGATTCAGATAGCTTAAGGTTGTAGCTGCCCAAGGCTCAATCCTTCTGTTTTCCGCTTGCAATAAAGATCGGAATAAACTGTCCAATTTTAAAGTATCGGCAGTCATCGCACGTGATATGAAATCGAATTGGCGTAGACGGTCCGGATTGTGGATGCGTTGGCGTTGTGTCTGAAGTATTTCTTTTCCTTGCTCAGGTATGCGCAAGGCCAGTTCGTAGGCCAATGTAGTGTAATCTCTTTCATTTAATTGTTGGACTCTTTCGGTTTCCCATAAGGAATAGAGGCACTGAATCATAGTCGGACTTGCTGCTTCTGTAATCAGAAGGCGTAATAACTGGATGCGACAAGAAGGAATCGGATGAGAATGGCTGAGTTTATAAAGCTCATTTTCTATTTTATCACGTTCTGCCGAAGATATCTCTTGCAGAGGAGAGGACAGGTAATTGGTTAATGTTGAAGCTATCAACGGGTTCTTTTCACAATGTATTCCGTTGAGTAATGCATTCATCCATGCAGTATTCGGAATTCCTTTTGCTTGATAATTTTCATGCATCATCATTAAAACTGCCTGTCGGGTTGTTTCATTGTCTATTTCTTGCCAATGTTCCAGCAGCCAATGGAGACTGTTGTTGGCAGGGACAAACAAACCATATCCTCTCCCGTCCGTATTGGGCAGAATACGGGTGGGGGTAAAGGGTAACGTAATACGGCATAAGCTGTCTGTCAGACTGGCTTCTATCGTTGTGTCCCTTGTTCCGCAAAGGGTGATATTGAATTTTTGAGGCCAGTTTAATCCTCTTTGATATGGATCTTGCTGATGTATGGTCAACTGTTTGTCTGATATTTCGAATTTGATTATCGGCATTCCTTTTTGGTTTACCCATACATCGCTGAAAGCGGCTAGATCTTGCTCTGTTTTACTGTCTAGAATTTGTATCAAGTCATCCCAAGTAGCGTTGGCGTAAGCGTAAGTTTTTAAATATTCTTGAATCCCTTCCCGAAATGCTTCTTTTCCCATTGATTCCACCAGTTTTACCATCATGACAGGAGCTTTGTTATAAATGATCTGTCCATAAATTAATCCTGCATTTTGAAGGTTATCTAGCGGTTGCCGGATAGCAGTGGTTCCGGGTGTACGGTCTTCTGACAAGGATGCGGCTGTATAAGTCTTCATCCAATTCAGCTGGTGATTGACTTGCGGGAATAATGGTTCGGTAATCAGAGCTGCAAAATAATTGGCGAATACCTCTTTAGTCCAGACATCATCAAACCAGTTCATCGTTACTAAATCTCCGAACCACATGTGGGCGGTTTCGTGGGCGATTAATTGGGTTCGGCGAAGTTCTTCATCCGGAGTGGGATTTTCGCTTAGGAACATTTGCGTGTCATTATATAAGGTGGCGCCTGTGTGCTCCATACCTCCATATTGGAATCCCGGCAAGATAATAAAATCGTATTTGGCAAAAGGATAGGGAACATTGGTATATTCTTCCAGCCAGTTCAGCGAAGCGGTCACTTGTTTGAAGATGGTATCTAATTGAGCTACTTTTTTAGAATCTGTTTCGCGGTAATATGCTGAGATTTTCCGGTTACCTTCTATATATTCTTGATGTTCTAATTTACCGGTGACAAAGGAAAAAAGATAAGTGCTTAATGGTTCAGTTGGGGCAAAAGTTACTGTTTTGCAGTTGCCTTTTGTTTCTTCTTTAGTAATATAGGTATTGGAAACAGCTTTCCATTCTGTTGGTATATCCAGTCGTAAGGAAAATGTGGCTTTCAGATTCGGCTGTTCGAAACAAGGGAATAAGGTACGGGCACGGTCTGGCACTAATAGCGTATACAGAAATTCATCATTTCTGTTTAGCGACTGGTTTCCGGCAATAAATTTGATCGTGATATTATTTTTTCCTTCTACTATGTTTTTTTCAGGTAGGATGATGTGCTCGTTATGGAATTCATAACGGGCAGTTTGTCCATTGACGGATACCGATTTTATTTTTTCAGGCTTTTCTCTGAAGTCGAGAATAATTTCTTGCGGTGCATCCAGATTAAATTCAATGGTAATCTCTCCATTTACCGGTACTGATTTCTGTTCAGGAATGGAGAAATATAGCTTATACTTCAACTCCTTAATCTCCTGTTTGCGCAGTGTTGCCAGTTCTTGCGATACGCCCTCGTCGTAGAAACGAGGATTGCTTGTGGTCTGTTGGCAACTGCATAATAATAAGCTGCACATGAAAATAAGATATCCGATATATGTTTTCATCATCTAAAATTTATCTTGGTTATCTGCGGCAATTTTTCGGATGCCGCGCTGTGAAGCTATGAATGCACCTCCCAATACTCGTTTCCCCTCGTAAAAAACGGCTGATTGTCCGGGAGCGATGGCGGATGCTTCGGAAAGGAAACGGACCAATAGTTGTTTTTCATCTAATACGAGCACTTGACACGGAATAGGCTTGCTGCGATAGCGGATACGTACTGACAAGCCCTTGCATTGCAGCAAATCCCGCATTTCTGTGATATGATAGTCTTCTACCAACATATATTCTGCTTTAAGTTCCTCGGCATCTCCTAACATGACTGTATTCTTTTCTGCATTGATGCGTAGTACGTATGCTGGATGCCCCAAAGCGATTTCCAATCCTTTCCGTTGGCCTATTGTATAATAAGGAAAGCCTTTGTGCTGACCTATCTTGACTCCTTTGCTATTTACAAACCATCCCGGTCCTACTTGGGTGTCAATATCCGGGCATTGCGAACGCAGAAAGTTTCGGTAATCCCCTTCTATAAAGCAGATTTCCATACTTTCACTTCCACGGGCTTTCGCTTCGAATCCTTTTTGTCGGAGATATTCCCGTACCTCCTGCTTGGTATAAGTTCCCAGTGGAAAGAGAAAACGTTGAAGTATCTCCTGAGGAAGTTTCCATAGAAAATAGGATTGGTCTTTTGTCTGGTCATCTCCCGCTACTATATACAGTTTTCCCTTCCGTTCTTCCAGTCTGCAATAATGCCCGGTAGAGATATGGGCGCAATTCGTTTGGTCTGCCCATTCACAGAGAATTCGCTCTTTGAATAGCGGATTGCAAAGGACACAAGGATTGGGAGTTCTTCCTTGCATATACTCATCTATGAAGTGTTTTACAATAATCTGTTTGAACTCTTTCCTCACATCAGCTACATGGTGTTCTATTCCCAACCGTTCTGCCAAGGCCCTTGCTTCCAGTACATCATCAGGTTCATCTTGACCGGGGGTGGAAAAGCGGGAAGGGACATCCCACGTTCTCATGGTAACTCCTACCACTTCATATCCTTGTTCTTGCAGCATGATGCAGGTGGCGGAACTGTCAATCCCGCCACTCATTCCTACCAGGACTCTTTTATCTCTGTTATTCATTATATAAATAGTTCAGGTTCACGGCGTGCCGCACATTTTTGGTGTAGCATGGGGGTGTAAGGAGTATCAAAAACTCGTGCACCATTAGGGCATTCTTTTACGCAAGCGCAGCACTTGATGCATTTGGTAATCTCTGTTTCTATTTTTCCTTCATCGCTTAAAGCAATGGCATGAGTAGGACATACTTCGATGCATTCGCCACAGGCGAAGCATTCTTCAGTGCAGACTGGAGCGGCAGGAGTAGAGGGGCCAACAAAGCGATAAGGTATGTTTCCTTTTAGGTAAAAATCGGATAATGTTTCATCCTTCTCCAGTTTTGTCAGACAGTCTTTTCCAAATTGTTCCGCAATCTGTAAATCGGTAACATCCGGACGGCCTTCTGCAATGGGCATATTAGGACGGCTGTAGCTGTGTTCACCAATAAAGGCACCGGCAGCTAGTGGGGTGAATCCCAATTGAATAGTTTCATCTCTCAATTCGACCAGTGCATCTTCGTAATCGCGGTTACCATATACAGCGACTAAGATAGCCGGAGCATTGTTGCCTTTTAATCTTCGTAGCCGTTGCAATGCTATTGGGGCTACCCTGCCTGCATACACAGGAACTGCAATGATCGTGATAGAATCTTTGATTTCTATCGGGCTACTATTCTCATCCGTAGTGAGATCTATTTCTATTCTTCTGCCCATACCTATACTTTCTCCGATGGCACAGGCTATTTTCGCAGACGTATGTGTAGGCGAAAAAAATACGATGTGATTGCTTGTATATGTTTTCATAAACGCAAATATAGTGACTTTTGTCCAAAGGTAGCCAAATATATAGATAAGATGTGTAAAGGTGATAAAAATTGTCTTTATATGAATGTAAAAAATGATTATTAAATATCTTTTTTTCTATTTTAGTTAATAGAAGTGATACGGTAAGCTGTATTAGTTAAAATGTATTTAGTGGTGAACAAAAAAAATCCCATGTTTAGGGAGTTTGAATAATTCTTAATTAGAAAATGAATGACATATTTATATTGGATTATTTTGTTCTTTTCTGGTTTGTTTTGTTGAATAAAGGGATAATTTACAAGTTCTGGATTCCGCTTTATAGAAACTAAGCTATATTTTGACTGTTATAAGTTTAACTTCTTCGGCGTACTTATGCTATTATATTAAGGTGTATAGTGAAAGTAATGTCTTGTTTTAATAGGTCTATGGGGCTTTCTATGGTTGTTTGTAAGGTAAAGAATATAGAGATATTCCTATTTCTTAAAATATTCCTGTATTTTATAAAGATTTTTAGTGGAAAGTCTTGCAGAATAGAGTAAAATGGGTACTTTTGTCCGATGAAATTATGGCTATTATAGAAACTGACTAAAATATGGATGCTCTATTTCAAACGCAAAGCAATGAGCTTTCTACTACAACGCAGAAAGAAAAGCTGTTTAAAGATGCAGAACGGCAGTGGAATACACTGTCTACCGAGAAAGGAGCGCCCGGAAGAAAAGTTGATTTTGAGATCTATAAAAGCATTTTGTATAACCTAGAAATCAGAAAAGTATATTTGGATTCAAAACTCTCTTTAGAAAAGTTTAGTTCAATAGTCGGCACGAATACGACCTACCTGAGTAATGCGGTGAACAACTACTTCGGATGCAATTTCAAGCGGTTAATAAATTCCTACAGGGTGGTTCGCGCGAAGGAGTTGCTGGACGGTAAAGATTGCCCGGTGAATGAGCTTTTCAGCCGTTGCGGGTTCGCCTCCAAGAGCGTGTTCTATGTGGCGTTCAGAAAAGTAGTTGGCATGACTCCCCTGCAATATATATCGCAGAGTCGGAATCCTTTTATGATTCAACGCAATTAAGTCCTTTTATAACAATAAACATTTTGAGTTTTTAAATTTATAAATTTAAAGTTTTTCTATTATGAACAAAAAATTTTTAAGTGCAATCCTGTTCGGAGCCTTGATGGTTTCTTCGACAGGAACATTTGTATCTTGTAAAGACTATGATGATGACATCGATCGTATCGACAATACGTTGAACGATTTGAAGTCTAAATTGGATGCTTTACAAACAAAAATTGATGCTGGAAAGTATATTACTAATGTAACTACAACAGCTGACGGTATTACTATCACTCTGAGTGACGGCACTTCTTATCCTATCACCAATGGTAAGCCAGGTGAGCCAGGTGCTGCTGGTGACAAGATTGAAATAAACGAAGACGGCTATTTTGTAATCAATGACAAACCGACTGAATGGATGGCAGTTAAGAAAGACCAATTAGGTCAAGTTGTAAAGATCAAAACTCCAACTGTCAGCGAAGATGGTTGTTGGGTATTTTATGATGAAAAAGGCGAAGCGCACCCTACTACAATCAAAGTTGCCCCTGTGACTGCAGTACAAAATCCTGATAAATCTTGGACTTTGACTGTATATGCCGCTGATGGTAGTGCCCAAACTATCAAATTGCCTACTGCTGCTTCTATGATTACAGAAGCCGAAGTTCTAGGTTATCTTTATGTAAGTACAAGTGCTTACACATCTGATGGTGTTTGGTATCCAATAGCTGATAGCGTTGCAAATAATCGCAATATTCCATATAACTTTTCAATTGTTGGTAACTTGACAACTGATCAAAATGACTGGAATAAAGAAACTGGAGTGAAAAAATTGGTAAAAGGCCAGGCTTTGTCTACTATTGCTTCATATAGAAGTAATTTAATGGTTCGTATTGCTCCTGCTACATTGGATGCTAGCGAACTTTCATTTTCTCTAGTGAATTCTAAATTGGAAAGCGCTCCTCTTGTATTAGGAACTCCTGTTGCTTATGAAGGATTGTTGACTAGAGCTGCAGTTTCTGGCAATGGCTTGTGGCAGATTCCCGTTTCTACAGTAGAAGGAAAGACTTACAAAGATGAAGCTGCTTATATAGCTCAATTTGAAGTTGCAGGAGCTAATAATAACGGAACTACTTATTCAAATCAAATTGCATTTGCTTTACGTGAAGAAGGTGGTTTTGCTACTAATTTTGATTTAACATTCGACCGTGACGCAAGCATGTCGTTAACAACAGGTTTGCAAGATAATTATAATGTAGAATTGAATAAAGCAAGCACAGTAAATTTCGACACTCCTGCAAATGTTTACGATGCTCATATTCACTTTACTGAAGCTGATGTGATTCGTTGGGGCATTGTTTATAATGGTGGTACAGAATTTACTGTAACCAAATTGGCTGATCAAATCACAGTTCCTCAAATTACTGCAACCGTACATTATGTAACTTTGGATGGAGAAGTACATAAAGAACCTATTAATATCAAGCCTGCCAAGGTTAATGCTAACATAACAGAGTTAGCCAAGAACACTATTTTGGTTAAAGCTGATAATAATAAGAATAACTTTACAGCTGCCTTGAAACCGATGTTTGACAATTTGGGTACAACTGCTACTACTTTGTGGAGAGCTGATGTTTTCAGTCAAACAGTTGAATTGTTTAAAGTTAAATCCGGTGACGAAGTTTATGATACAAGCATGGGAACTGGTGCTGGCCAGATTGTAGTAACCTATGACAAAGCTGCATTAGGTGAGATCAATACGATTAAGGTTGCTTTGGATGCTGCTAATACATTGTCTCGTTTTGAAAACTACTACGTATTGATTAATTATAACGATAAAAATGGTGAAGTATTGAGTACATTGAAGGTTCCGTTCAACATTGCTATTCCAGCTATTACTAGCTTGCTGAATAAAGAAAAAGTAGTATTCAACGGCACTAACAACGGTACTGGTGTATTGAATGAAAAAGATTTGAATGCTGCTGGTGATGCTATCTACTCATTGAAGTATGCATTCGTTGGTCAGTTGGCTGATGCCTTTGCAGATAACACTACAATGACATTTGCCGTTGATCCTAACCAAAAGATTAAAGTAGACGGTGTAGATAAAGCAATGAATACGCTGGTAACTGTAAACAATGCTTCTGAAAAAACAGCTTCTATTCAATTGACAGACAAGAAGAACGCTTACAACAAGTCTATCAGCATGATTGTAAAAGATGCTAAGTATTTGGGTAGATATGCTTATACAGCTGATGAAATGAAGACTGCTGCATTCACTATGACAATTGTCAGCCCGATTGAACGCGGAACTTTGGAAGCTGTTGGTGGCGTAATCAATGTAGTGGCTACAGAAGATGGTAAAGCAAGAATCTCTGAATCTGATTTGGTTGCTAAGACTTATGCAGGAATCGCTTATAAGATATTTAAAGATAAGTTCGTATCTGGCAACAATACTGCTACAGAGTGGACAAGTCCGTACATCAAAGCTGATGCTGAATTCAAGTCAACTAACGAAAATGTCTTTACTTTGGGTGAAGTAAAAGCTGCAACTAAAGATGATAAGGGAAATGTTACTCCAGGATATGTAGTCGTTAATCCGATGAACGTAGCTTACGAAGATGCAGTGCCTGTTAAGATAACAGTAGCTGACGCATGGGGATATAAGAAAGAAGTTACTATTAATGTGAAAGTATCTCCTAAAAAATAATTCTGATATAGCTTAGAATTATAATATAATAAAGGGGCTATCCAATTTTGGACAGCCCCTTTTGCTATTGTTTATTTCGGTAAAAAGAATTATCTTACCGTTGCAAAAAAACAAACATTATAGCAATGGCTAAGATAGTATTTAAAGAGTTAACTTCCAACCAAAATGTACTTTTTCCGGTTAGTTTATCGGAAAAGATAGCTTCGAACCATCCCGTTCGTGTAGTAAACAGTGTTGTAGATGCCTTAGATATTAGCAGTCTGCTGCGGGCATATAAAGGAGGAGGAACCAGCAGCTACCATCCCCGTATGATGCTCAAAGTCCTGTTTTATGCATACCTGAACAATATCTATTCCTGTCGCAAAATAGAAAAGGCCTTACAGGAGAATATTCACTTCATGTGGTTGTCAGGTAATAGTACTCCCGATTTCCGCACTATCAATGATTTCCGTGGCAAACGCTTAAAAGAAAATATAAAATCGTTGTTTTCAGCCATTGTTCTGCTGCTACAGGAATCCGGCTATGTCAGTTTGGATGTACAGTATATCGATGGCACCAAAGTTGAATCGGCATCCAACCGCTACACTTTTGTCTGGCGTGGGAGTGTGGAAAAGAACAAGGCAAAACTGGAGTCGAAAATACAGGCAGTCCTTAGTGAGGTAGACAAACATATTGAGCAGGACAAACAGGAAAGGACACCGGATACCTTACCGGATATGGATTCCTGTGGTTTGCGGGAAAAAGTGAGCGCTTTAAACAAACGGCTCTCCGGGATGAAAAAAACCGAGCAG
>ERZ779913.632-NODE-632-length-11924-cov-2.4564_pt1 | contig 11924 bp, 7 predicted proteins | sample MGYA00511547_ERZ779913 | MGnify/ENA primary metagenome ERZ779913 (study PRJEB29588, sample SAMEA2149539) | human gut metagenome | biome: human gut; feature: human-associated habitat; material: faeces | place: Denmark | collected 2008/2010 ...
AGGTCAAACTAAGGAATTTATAGCTAAAGCTACGGGGCTTTCTTTAAATGAGCTTGATGATATATTAAAGTAAAATTTAATCATTAAAAAATCAACACTAGAATAAAAGGTGTTGATTTTTTATTTTATACTATTTGAAATACTCATTTAAAATTTAAAAATGGACCAACTATAATGTTGATCCACTAATTTTTATTCAAAAAATTTATCAATAAGTGTTTTTTGAGTATCACTATATAAATCATAATTTGCTTTATATAGATCATATGTACTAATTTCTATAGACTTTGAAATTTTAATACCACTTTCATTTTCAGCAATTAGATACATATTTAACTTCATTGTTTTAGGCAAGGTAATTTGAAGTAACTTATTTGATTCTACAAGATTAAATAGTTCTAAATTTGTTCTTATTACATTACAAAATTCATTATATGTTTTCTCACCATTATATGATTCACTTATTTCATCATCATCAAGTGATGTCATAATAATGTAATACTTTGTATTGCTTTCATTATTATTAACAATTAAATTAGCCGTTAAAGAAAGAACCTCTTCTTTTGTATATCTAATATTAAGCGCTAAATCCATATCCGCAACAAAGTGCTTCAATTCTTCTTTAGATTGAGCCTGTGCTAACTTATATGAAACTATTAGGCTTCCATTTTTAGTCATTTCAGGAGTATTTCCTTTATAATTAACAAGTGGTCCTGTAGCCTCCACAACATCACCAACCTTAGGCTCATATGAACTATTTAAATCAGCTCTAAAGATAGTAAGATCATTTGTACCATCGGTAATTACAAAGGTTGTGTTCTTATATTGTGTACTAATATCAGTAACTGTTTTAACTATACCACGAACCGTATAGGAAATAGATGTACCTGCTTCACCTGCACTTGCACAAATATCTAAGGCTTGTTTAACCGTTAATGAAGATGGAATATCATAGATAGCTTTGATTGTTGTTTTACTTGAAATAGTAACTGTTTCACCAGCCTCATAACTATTAGTACCATCAGTAAAGTTTTTAAGATTTCCTACCCCATTAGGTGCCGTAACTAAATCTTTAGTTGGTAATGTAATTGTTTGAGATTCTCCATTTTTTACTGTGTAGCTTGTTACTACACTGCTTGCAAATGTACCACCATTTGCATCAAGAATAATCTTATACTCATCAGATGGAGTAACTGGAGTATCTGCATATTTGTTAGGGAAAACAATATCAACATATTCAGGATGATCAATATATGGATTTCTGTTATGCTGGATTCCATATACTGCATCATTACGATTTGTTTCCTTTTCAGAAACCGGATCTTCATGTGACCATTTTGTAAATAAATTTAAGGCATAATCAGTTAAATAAGGATATGTTCCTTTAAAGACAACATTAGCACCACTTCCCCAAGTACCAACTTGTGATTTATAACAGGTAGCCATATAAAAATAGGTTCTTGCAAAATCACCCTTATATTCATCAATAGGTTCAAACACCGTATCACTATATCCATCAAAAGATGAATGGCCGACCTTAGAACCATTTTTTGAAGTGTAAGTAGCGTTACTTACCTCACCAAAAGGATAATTACTTCTTTTATTATTTACATATCCATCCGTTGGATAGACATGAAATAAATCTGCTCTCATTGGAGATTTCTTATTAAACCAGCTTTGGGGAATAGAGTGCTCACGATTGAACATATCTCCTTCCTTTGAATAATTACCACCATGATCTCTATCAGCGTCATAATTCTCATTAGAATACATATCCCAAATAATATTAGAATTAGGTTTAACATCTGTTTTTTTATAAGCAGACCATAATCCATCATATCCAACATCTTTAGTTCCTTTACTAATGATTGATTCCAATGAATCAATTAAATTAGAACCTGATGACGTATCAACATTCGTATAATATGTATCATTTGAACTACGAACAATACTTGTATTTTCTTTAACAAGAGCTTTCGTTGTAAAAGCACTAGTTATAGCAAGTAATGAAGTCAATAATATATTTCTTATTTTCATATTTTCCTCACTCGTATAATATATTTGCATTAATTATTTGACGATTTGAGTAAGTGAATTTATAACATCCTGGCTCAAATCTAAATTCAAATTTAAATATTCGCTCGCAATTGATTTAAAAGAACCAATTGTAGCTTCAGTTAAATATAATTTACCGTTATATTCCATATAAATTACTACAACAATTTTAGTATCATAGGACGCACCAATATCATCAATTCTAATTGATGTCATTCCACCTTCTGATGCAATATTTTTAAATTCAAGATATTTAATATTGTCATCATCTTTAACAACAGAAGCTGCGTCGGAAGCATTTGTAAGCTTAATATATTCTTTAAAATCAATATCCTTCATATAATCTTCTTTAGCAACTAATGCTCCAAATTTTACGCCATCTAAATTCTTCATTTCTTCTGTTAGCTTAACACCAAAGCGGATACAAGCATTATCAATCGTATAATTAGTATTATCATTAGTTGACCAATGATATGCTAAGGAACGAGATATTTTTAAGTTTTCAAAATTAGCTGCTTCCTCATTTTTAGATGTTGCTTTATAAAGAATTAATGGTCCTTGTAAAGACGCGTAAGAAGTAAATCGCGGAGCAGATTTATTGTAACAAAAACTAAACCCACCACTACTAAAATTAAAGCCACCCTTTTCTTCTTTAATTTCAAAAGGTGTACCTTCAGTTTCAAATTTGGAATTAGTTTTACCATAAATATTTAAATATTTATTTTGATTATTTTTTAATAACCATTTATTAGATTTTGACTCTAAATAGAATATTTCCTTTGGTGTATCACTACAAGCAAAAACACCATCTTTTCCAGTCATAAAATCAGATACCATATAATTAGTATCTCCACCAATTAAATAAATTCCTTCTGATATATCACTTAAGCTTTCGATTTTCTTAAAATTATAATCATCAAGTTTTAAGGATGAATCAGGTTCAGATGGTGTAGGACCTGGACTAGGTTTTGAAGGTTCAACTGGTTCTACGGGTTTAGTAGTACCAGCATATTTTGATGGATAAACATAATCAACATATTCAGGATGATCAATATAGGGATTTCTGTTATGCTGATAATTATCAAAAATAACATTATTACGATAAATTTCTTCTTTACTTACCGGATCATCATAATGCCATTTAATTAAGGTTTCTAGATTACCAAAGCGTCCATTTAAATCCGATGCGGAAGTAGTCTGGCTATTTACAAGCTTTAAATTATACTTTGTATTAGAACCATATCTGGTTTCCATATAAAACATCATTCTTGCAATATCGCCTTTTACTTCATCTCTTGGCTCAAATAAATCATTGTTTGTTTTATTACCATAAGCATCTGGTGTAGCATTTGGTACTTCACCAAAATCCTTATTACTACGTGTTGAATTAATCTTTGTTGTAGAAGGTCTTAAATGATGTGCATCACAATATGGTTCATATGATTCATTAGGAAAGCCATGAGATTTAGCCCACACATGTTCTTTATTCCAAGCACCTGATTCTAAGGCTCTTCCTGAATAGATACAAATTGCCTTTCCTGATCCTTTAGGATCTGGATCTGTATATTTTAATACAGTATTATTCTCTTTATATGAATGCTTAACATAATTAGCACTAATAATTTGGCCTAATGTTTCTTTAATAACTTCCGGATCATCATTTAAATTTACTCCTTTATAATAGCCTTCGGGAGCAACTTCATTATAGTATTTTTCATCAAAAAAGCTTGATGCAATGCTTTGTTTAAAGTTGACAACAAGGATTGTCGAAGCCAACAATCCTGTCATCATTATTTTTTTAATATTCATTTTACTTGCCTATACGATCGAATACGTTAAAACTAAATGAATTATCACCATCTTGGTTGCCATTACCAAACATTCCCTGTCCTGATGTTGCGATAACATCATCTAATTCAATTACCTCTTCTTTAATAGTTGGGCTTTCATATTTCTTTTTATTTTGTTCCATTTTTATCCTCCACTACTTTGATAATTGATTAAGTGATTTTATTTGATCATCTGTTAAATCTAAATCAACTTTTTTATCTAAATATTCGCTAGCTATTACCTTTACAGAAGCAATCTTTTGTTCAGTAACATATAGCTTACCATTATATTCCATATAAATAACAACTACAAATTCTTCTGCTATGGCTGAATCTAGATTATCTAAGCGTAATGATGTCATTCCACCTTCAGCTGCAATATTTGTAAATTCAAGATATTTAAGGTTTGGATCCCCAGCTACAACCTCAGCAGCACTTGTACATTCCCTAGCATATTCACTCAAATTGATATTGGCTACATCTACCTTCTTTGCAAGGATAGCACCAAACTTAACTCCTTCAAGAGATTTCATCTCTTCAGTTAAATTAACACCAAAGCGTAAGCTTACATTATCAATTGTATATGTAGTTCCATCTTCTGTTTGCCAATGATATGCTAATTGATTTTTAATTTCTAATTGTTCAAATAAATCGACGCCTTTTAAAACAGTATATGTACATTTTTGATTAAATTCTGATGTATTACCTGATTTATAATAATACAAATAACCAACGCCAACAACAATATCTCCAACTTTTACAGTTTCTGTCTTTTCAACCTGGTAAAAAGTAAATTCTGAACTACCTTCTTTTAAAACTATTGTAATTTTTTGATTTTCATTAGATATTGAAGAAACCTTTCCTTTAACTTTATATAAATCTGGTGAATTTTTACCAACAAATTGCTTAGCCAATTGCTGTGCCTCAGAAACACTTAATAATTCTGGTTCATCAAATCTAGCATAAATAGTTGTATTATTAGTTATTGTATCATTTTCAAAGTCAAATTCATTTGAGTGTGCACTATCTTTATACCAACCTTTAAAATTATAACCTTTCTTTGTTGGATTTACTGCAGGTTTTGTAGCCTTATTTCCAGTAATTACTGTTTGAGATTCAACTGTAGAACCACCATCAGTATCAAATGATACAGTATATTTAGCTAGCCATTTAGCATATAAAGTAATATCTGTATTTACTGGTGTATTAAAATCATACGCATTTTCATTTGTACAGTTAGCATCAGTATACCATCCATCAAATACATATCCTTCTTTTATTGGATTTTCTGGTTTAACTACCGAATTTCCCTCTTTTACAACTGATGTATCATAAGTTGTTTCAGAATCAGACTTAAATGTTACTGTATGAGTTGTAACAGAAGCTGCTTCTTCAAATTTTGCATATAACTTTAAATCAGCTGTCACTGGCGAATCAAAATTATACACATTTATAAGTTCTGGTTCAGTGTACCAACCAACAAATACATATCCTTCTTTTGGTGGGTCAACTGGTCTTTCTAATTTACCATTTGCTTCTACCTTTTTAGCATAATCCGTATATTCTTCAGGCCCATCAAAGAATGATACATTATACTTCATACTTTCTAAAAAATATTCCACTTTAGAGACTTGAACAAAACCATTAGATTTAGAAGTAACAGCACAATCCACTTCAATTTCATACGTTAAATTTTCACCTGGATTAGTAATCTTAAACTCGCATTCTCCTTTTTCTTTTGTTCCATCAATTTTTTCTATTACACTAGTTGAATCAATTACATTTAATTTAATACTATTTACAGAAGAACTTGTAATTGAATCAATTGTCATAACAATTTTACCGATTTTTTCAGTATATGAACTAGTTGAAATTTTTCCAATAGATGCTGTATTTTTTTTGCCAAATTTTATAAATTTCCAACCGTTATTAATGTTATTAGCATTTACAATAGTATATTGACGATTATTTAAATCAACACTCCATGTTTCAGTATAACTTGAAATCTTTTTACTATTTCCATACGGGAATGTCAAAACTCCTACACTCTTATCTTCCGCACTACTAACTTTAGCATTCATTAGTATTCCTACTCCTGTAAGAATACCAACTAACCCACAGCTAATTAATCTTTTTAGTTTCATTTTAACTAAAACCCTCCATATTTTTGTTTTTTGTACTTTTTGTTTTATTTTTTTGCTACTTTTATTTTTTTTAATTCTCTTCAAAAGAATTATCAGATTCTAACATTAAAGAATATAAAGCTAATACTTCATCAATAGTTAAATCATACTCTTCCCTATTTGTTGCATAATCAACTATATCAAGACCAACCAAATCAGCTCTTTCTTCAGTTAAGTATAATGTATCATTTGAAATTACATAGAATACAACATAATAAGCATCACTATATTTAACATCATCAATGCTACACATTAATACATTATCCTTAATGGTAACTTCTTTTTTAATAATCTTATCATTTGAAGCTAAGATACCATCAACTGTTGTTTGATTATATGATTTAATTACTTCCGTAAAAGACTCACTTTTTAAATCATAAGCACTAATTAGTAAAGCACCATATGTTCCATTTTCAACTGTATTCTTGCTATCAAGCATAACACCAAATCTTAATTTTAAATTTGAAACGCTATATTCACCTTTATCATTTGATGACCAATCAAATGATAGAGAAGCTTTTACCTTACTTGCCGCAAATTTATCCTCAGGAGTTGCATTACTAACAATTTCATAAGTTCCACCACGATTAATTTCCGGAGTTTTATTATTATAGTTAATAATATAACCTGTTATTCTAATTAAATCGCCTTCTTCAAGTGCTTCACCTTTTGTCGCCGCATATGCTACAAACTCATTACCTTTTGAATCCTTAATTGTAATGCTATTACTATCATCAACACTTACAAAATATCCTTCAACAGTATAAGGAATTGTAGTTTGAGTAGTACCCGTAGAATTAGCTACTTCAATAGCTTCTTCAACAGTTAAAATCTTAGAAGCTTCCCACTTTGCTTTAAAAATTGCCTTTGAAGAAATTTCTACAACGTCAGCTGGTGCATAAGTATTTTCACCATTTGTCCAACCACTAAGCTTGGCATAAGGATATGGTGCAGTTGGATTATACTTTGATAAATCAATGCTTTCTTTTTCCCCTACATTCTTAGTAATTTTTACACCTTCACCATCAGCAAATTTTCCACCATTAGCATTAAAGCTAATATCATATGTAGTTTCTTCTGAATCACTTACCCAAGTAATTTTAATGCTATCAAGATATAAAGCTCCACTCTTAGATCTTAAGCCAATATATGCTGTATCACTTTCGTTAGATAAATCAATAGTAGTTGTTCCGTTTATAGCACTCTTAAGAAGTGTACCAGCTGATGTCGTATTATAAAGTTCAGTTGCAGCACTATAAGCACTAGATTTACCATAAATATCAAGCTGTGAAGATGCATTTGTTGTTTTAGCATTCCACTTAAGCTCAATTTTACTCACATGTCCTGCTGATACAGTTGTTACAATTCCTGAGTTACTATTTTTACTTCTTAATTGAATTGTTCCATTTGAGCCTGCAGCATTAGCTTTATAGCTTGCACCACTAAGAGAATCAAAGATTACATCCTTATAATTTGTTACCGCTCCAATTCCAAAGGAACTATTTGTAAGCTCATCAATCTTATCCTCAGCTCTAACAGTTCCTGATACGGCAAATACAACTACTGAAGCTGTAAGAGCTAAAATACCATTTAAAAACTTTTTCATTCTAATCCCTCCTAAATCCAAGGAAGCTCAGCTGAACCAGATCCAGCAAGAGACTTAAACGTAATTGTTACAGTTGCACCTGTTTCATCCATGCTATCAACAGTCATAGTAAAGAATAGTTTTTGTAACGAATCAGATATATAATTTTGATATACATCAATACCAAACTTATTAGATGTTGGTGTATAAAGGGCATCTTGATCTGCAAAATATTCAAGCTTTTCTTCATCAGTTAATTTCTTTTGAAGCATAGTATCGATAAATAATTCATCAGTTTCACTGTTATTATACTTAAATCCCGTAAAGTAAGATTGCGATTTATCATTATCAATTTCTTCTTGGGTCTTCTTTGTTGCATTTACATGCGTAACTCTTACACCAATTGCATCGGTAGCCTCATCTTTATTTATATTATTAATTATTTGTAAATCATGATTATTTAAACCACTACCATTATAAAATTCAATCAAGAAATACTCATCATAAATTGAAGATAATGTCTTATTAGTAACTAAAAGAACATTACCAGTTGTAGAGAAATCATCAATTCTAATCGTTGTAGTTTCACTTACAACACAAGGATCAACCCAGCCAAGTAACATCTTATTAATAGGACCATGGTCTCCGATATTATAATCCATCATATCAGCACCATATAAACCACCAATAGCTCCTTGCTCCGAATCATAATCATAATAATCATCCAACCCAAGAAGATGACCTGTTTCATGAATATACGTATGAGCATCATAAGTTAAATCACTAACATCATAAGATGCATCCTCCTGATTAGGAGTGATAAAATCAGTTCCTGCAAAAGCGTAATAAGAAGCTTTTTTAGAATCAAATGTTGTAGTAGATTCTGTTTGTGTTGTAAATGCCCAGTAGAATGAATCATTAGATTGATAATCTACAGGACTATTATAAATTAACCATACTGAATCAATATAGCCATCATTATCCAAGTCATAATCTGAGAAATCATAAGCACTATCAAAATGAGTAAGAGCTTCATCTAAAATATCATCAGATGGCATATTTGCACTTTCATCTTGATATTGTCTATTATATTCACTAGCTGTTTTAGATGGTGTAAACCATTCTGTAACCTCAAAATCAAGATTAAGCTTATTATAACTAGACTTTTGATAGTAAGTCATAACAGATTCCCAACCAGTTTCCTTTTCTGTTCCCTTAAATGCTTTAACAATACTATTTCTAACCTCATCTGTTTTTTTAGTATTATCAAGATTAACAGGAATTACTAAAACCTTAGGACTTCCTAAAGATGGCAATACATTTTCTGTAAGAGGACCATCCTTTTTTAAGCAATTATCAAAATGAGTTGTATTCAATTTGTTAATTTCTTTAAAACGAGCGACTAAAGTAATATCACTAACAATTGTTGTTTGTGAAAAATCAAAGGCCTTTGTATCTTCTGAAGACTCAAACCAACCTTCAAATAAATAGCCATCCTTTGAAGGATCAACCACATTATTAAGTAATTCACCCTTGACTAAACGTTCAACATTATTTTCTTCACCATTTTTAAGTGTTACATTAACATATTCAAGCTCTTTATCAAATTTAGCCTTTAATACTATCGTTTTGTTTTCAGTTAATTCTAATGCTCTTACACTATCAAGAGATACATCAGCACCAGCCTCATCAACATACCCAATAAATGTATAATCATTAAATGATGGTGTTATAAATGATACTAGCTTAGGATTAGAAATAACATCATATTTTACATCTTCACCAATGTGGTACTCAATCGTTAATAAATAAGTATCTTTTTTTACTTCTTCCCATTTTGCATATAAAATCAAATCTGAATTTACAGGGCTTGCAAAATCATATGCATTATTACACTCTTCGTCTAAGTACCATCCAGCAAACACATAACCACTACGACTTGGATTTGAAGGTTTAGCAACAGCCTCCCCTTTTTTTACCTTTTGAGGATCTAATTCTTCACCTGTGTTTAGATTAAAGCTTACTGTATAAATACTAATAACAGGAGCTGTTGATGACTCGACGGGGCTAGATATAGAGCTACTTGGAGTAATCGTACTTGTACCTTGTGAGCCACTTTCACTTGGAGTAATTGTAGGAGTTTCTGTCTTCTTACTACAACCTGCAAGAATAGTTGTACTAGCAAGAAGTGTTGTAGCTCCTAGAAGCATTAATTTTTTTAGCTTCATTTTGTTTCCACCTTTCTCAAGACAACAAAATAATATTAAATTTGAGCGTACTAAAAAAGCTGACCTTAAAAAGTCAAAATTATGAACATTTGATACAATAAAAAGGTTATCAAGTCAGTTCAAATATTAAGTTCTTTTGTTTTTGTCTTTTTTGTTTTTTCTACTTTTATTAAATATTAATGAAAAGAATTACTTACAAAAAAAGAGGACAAAAAGACCTCCCAATTACATATAACCAATTCTCCTATTAATACCATAATAATTTTGCTTTTAATAACTTTTACAAGTTTCTTAGCCACGATAATTCCTCCTTACTTTCATAAATGTGGTATATAGTGGATTATTGATCATCCCACTATGGACGTGTCATTACACACACGTGCTTATATATTTTATCAACAATGCAAGATATTGTCAAGATTTTTTTAAAAAAAATTAATCAAAGTTAATTTTAAAAGTAAACCTTATCATTAATAATGCTGGTATTTGCCAAATTTAGGCTTTTTATCATCTCTATGCAAACGTTTTCATATAAGAAAATGAAAGAAAAATTAAAAAAAATCGCATTTTTCGCCTCTTTATTATAAGGGAGGGTAATTTTAAGTAAGAAATATAAGGAGGATCTATGACATAATTAATTTAGTAAATTTATTTCATTAAAATTCATATGAGGAGGTATCTATATTGAATAAAGAATTTGATGAAGATGTGTTTTATGATTTAAGATACGATGTTTATTTTAAAAACTTCTTTTTAAATAACAAGATGCTTGCAGGTTTTCTTTCCCTTCTATGGAAGAGTAAGGTTAATCCTGAAGATATTACCTATGATAATACGGAATCAGTTTTGCCTTTAGGTAAAAAGATTATTTATGATGTTGTGGCTAATGTTACGCTTCATAAAAAAGAGGAAATTAATGTTAATCTTGAGATGCAAAACTTGTATCATAAGTATTTAAATGAAAGAATGGCCTTCTATGCTATGCGTAAGTATAGTGACAAATTAAAAAGGGCTAATGAGTTTGGTAATATTTGTATCCAATCTATTTGGTTTTTAGGCTTTAATGACTCTAAATTCCATGATAACAATACTGAAAAATGGTTATCTGAATATAAACTCACTAATGAGGATGGTAATGTTCTAACTGATAAATTTAGAATCGACCAAATTTTCTTGAAAAACAAGGATAAGTGTCCTATAATTGAGTTACAGGAATTCTTTAAGTTATGTACTTCTTTAGATAAGCATAACTTACCAGAATTTAGTACTGAATATGCAAAGGAGGCTAAAGAAATGTTACTCAAGATGAACAATGATAAAGCCCTTAGAGCTGAATCATTTTCTCATGAAATGTTTTTAAGGGACCAAAAAGCTCAATTTAAAAGTGCTAGGGAGGAAGGACTTGAAGAAGGCTTAGTTAAGGGAAAGGCTGAAGGAAAAGCCGAAGGGATTCAGGAAGGTCAAATTAATGAAAAACTTGCAATAGCTAAAAAGCTATTTGAAAGCGGTCAAAATAAAGAATTTATTAGTTCTATTACAGGACTTTCTTTAGAAGAACTTAATAATATATTAAAATAAACTAAATAATCTTAATTCATAAGGTACCAGCATAGTATTTGTTGGTATCTTTTTTATTTGTCTAACATGATAAATAATTAAAAAATCCGGAAAAAATCCGGACTCTTAATTATTCAATTGTAATGTATTTGTTTTCTTTCTTTGTTTCTTTTTTCATGTTGAGTGTCAAAACACCATCATTTAAAGAAGCTTTTATGCTAGTCTCATCAACATCTGGAAGATAGAAGCTTCGTTTACATGAACGTGTATCGATTTCACGAACAACATAATCCTTATCTTCAACAGTTTGATTATTTTCAATTGCAACAGTCAAATATTGATCATGATAAGATATCTTAACATTATCTTTATTAACTCCAGCTACATTAATATTAAATACATAACCTTCTTTATTTTCCTTAGCATCGGTTTTAAGCCTAGATGTTGTAAAAACAGAAAGACCATTAAATACATCATAATCATTATT
>ERZ779913.640-NODE-640-length-11789-cov-1.94486_pt1 | contig 11789 bp, 10 predicted proteins | sample MGYA00511547_ERZ779913 | MGnify/ENA primary metagenome ERZ779913 (study PRJEB29588, sample SAMEA2149539) | human gut metagenome | biome: human gut; feature: human-associated habitat; material: faeces | place: Denmark | collected 2008/2010 ...
TGTGACAAGCAGCTTACCAAAGGTGTCTGTCCGCATAAACAGTGTCTGTTCCCGCAGCCTTGTAAAAATTTGAAAGTAGACCACAAAGATTATCTGTCGCTGCTCCGGAAATTAAGACAGCTCCCGAATGTGAAAAAAGTTTTTATCCGTTCCGGTATCCGGTTTGACTACCTGATTTACGATGAAGACCGCACGTTTTTACGTGAACTTTGCGAGCACCATGTCAGCGGTCAGCTGAAAGTTGCACCGGAACATATCTCCAATGCGGTATTGGAGAAGATGGGGAAACCGAGCGTGGAAGTATATAAAAAGTTCGTGAAGGCATATAAGGACATGAATGAAAAGCTTGGCAAAAAACAGTACTTAGTGCCATACCTGATGTCCTCCCATCCGGGTTCTACTTTAAAGGAAGCTGTAGAACTGGCTGAATTTTTGCGTGACCTCGGCTATATGCCGGAGCAGGTACAGGATTTCTATCCGACACCTTCTACGATCTCAACCTGTATGTATTATACCGGATTGGATCCACGCACGATGGAACCGGTTTATGTCGCTGTCAATCCACATGAAAAAGCGATGCAGAGGGCGCTGATCCAGTACCGGAACCCGAAAAATTATGATCTGGTGGTGGAAGCACTCACAAAGGCTGGCAGAACAGACCTGATCGGATTTGACAAACACTGCCTGATCCGTCCGAGAAGAGAACATTCTTTTGATCGAAATGGCGCGAAAAATGACAGAGGAAACAATTCCCACAGAAGCAGTTCAAAAAATGACAGGGACAATTTCCACAGCAAAAACAGCGTGAAAAATGACAGACGGACGGTCACATCCGGCAGCCGTAAAAAGATTACAGCGTCTGGAAATAACCAGCAGAATACTGGCGCCAAGAAAAAAAAGACGATCCGCAACATCCATAAAAAGAAATAGAAAGAAAATTTTATGCGTGAATTTAAAATCAATGAAAACGAAGCGGGACAACGCTTTGATAAATATTTAAAAAAGCTGCTTGGCAATGCGCCGGGCAGCTTTATATACAAAATGCTCCGAAAAAAGAATATTACTTTAAATGGAAAAAAGGCAGACGGAACCGAAAAGTTGAATCAGGGCGACGATATAAAACTGTTTTTTTCCGATGAAACCTTTGAGAAGTTCAGTGGAAGCGGCACACCGGATTCTGAATTCGAGGCACTTAAAGTACTTTCGAGGGAGTTTACATCAGGAAAACGGAAACTTCCGGTTGTTTATGAAGATAAAGATGTGATTTTTATCAATAAGCCGACCGGCATGCTTTCCCAGAAGGCAAAACCGGAAGATATTTCCGCAAACGAATATATTCTTGCATATCTGATCGCGAAAGGGGAACTGACGGAAAGTTCTTTCCGTACCTTCCGCCCATCGATCTGCAACCGGCTTGACCGCAATACATCCGGTCTGTTAGCTGCCGGAAAGACCTTAAAGGGACTTCAGGAGATGGCAAAAGCCTTAAAGGAACGTTCGGTTCAGAAATATTACCGCTGTATCGTAAAGGGGACGGTAAAAGAAGCTTCTTATCTGAAAGGTTATCTGCAGAAAGATGAATCGTCCAATCAGGTTTTGATCCGCAGGACAAAACCTTCTGAGGGAGAATGGCTCCCGATCGAGACGGAATATAAACCGATTCGCTGTATGGGCGGTTACACGGAGTTTGAAGTTCATCTGATGACCGGGCGATCCCATCAGATCCGTGCGCATCTTGCGTCTATCGGACATCCGATCATAGGAGACTATAAATATGGAGATTCTGGAGTTAATGTATATTTTAAGAAAAATGCAAGGATAACGTCACAGCTTCTTCATGCAAGCCGCTTTGTATTTGAGGACGGCAGGGAGATTACGGCTCCATGTGGTGCTGAATTTGAGCGGGCATGGAATGTGATCGAAAATTTATAAACCGATGAATGTACATTCTGTCATGTGCATGTTTTCAGACTATAGTGTTCGAAAAAATTTGGAATCATTTATTTTTATAAAGGAGTACCATCATGGCAACCTGGAACTCAAGAGGACTCAGGGGTTCAACCTTAGAGGAGTTCATCAACCGCACCAATGAAACTTATCTGACAAATGGCCTTGCACTGATTCAGAAAGTTCCAACGCCGATCACACCCATCAATATAGACAAGGCAACAAGGCATATTACGCTGGCATATTTTGAACAGAAAAGTACCGTCGACTATATTGGCGCCGTCCAGGGAATCCCGGTGTGTTTTGACGCAAAGGAATGTGCGACAGACACCTTTCCGCTTCAGAATATCCATGAACATCAGGTAACATTCATGGAAAACTTTGAAAAGCAGGGGGGAATTTCTTTTTTTCTGATCAGTTTTACCGCAAGGAACGAATTTTATTATCTGCGCCTTGCAAAGCTGTTGGAATTTTGGAACCGCGCAAAAGAAGGTGGAAGAAAAAGTTTCCGTTATGAGGAATTAGAATCCGATTATTTCCTTCCGAAAGGAAAAGCGGTACTGGTTCCTTACTTGGATACGCTGCAAAAAGATTTGCTGGCAAGGGATTGACATTCCCTTTGTTTTCCAATATAATAAACAGCAGTTTTATGTGGTAGCAAGGTAGCACACTAAAGTGCAAGAGAAAAATGTGTGCAGGGACGGCAGAAAAATCACTTATCACATAACGTCCCGGAATGGAGATTTGATGAAAAGACAGTTATTACATACACCTGAAGGTGTCAGGGATATTTACAATGACGAATGCGAGAAAAAGCTGATTTTGCAGGATGAATTATTAAAAGTACAGAAACAGTACGGTTATCACCCAATCCAGACACCAACATTTGAATTTTTTGATACCTTTGGCAGAGAGATCGGAACCACACCTTCGAAGGATCTGTATAAGTTTTTTGACCGGGAGGGAAATACGTTGGTACTTCGACCGGATATTACACCTTCCATTGCGCGATGTGCCGCAATGTATTTTGGTGAGGAGAAGATGCCGATCCGTCTCTGCTATATGGGAAATACATTTTTAAACAACAGCAGCTATCAGGGAAGATTAAAAGAGAGCACACAGCTTGGCGCAGAGCTTTTAGGCGATTCCACGGTAGATGCAGACGCGGAGATCATTGCCATGGTGATCGACTGCCTGAAAAAAGCAGGATTAAAAGAGTTTCAGCTTTCCGTCGGTCATGCAGAATTTTTCCGCGGTTTGACAGATGCGGCAGGGTTAAAGGAAGAACAGGAAGAAGAACTTCATGACCTTATTTCCAACAAAAATTATTTTGGTGTAACGGAGTTTGCTGAGACGCTGAGCTTAAACGATAACTTAAAGGCTCTGTTTGGAATGCTCGGCAATCTGTATACCGGATCTGACGAATTGCAGACGGCAAAGAAATATGCATCTGAATATCCGCGTATCTTAGCCGCGATCGAGCGCCTTGAGGAGTTACATCAGGTTTTAAAGATCTATGGCATTGATAAATATGTCTCCGTGGAGCTTGGAATTGTCAGCAATTATCAGTACTATACCGGCATCATTTTTGCGGGATACACGTTTGGAAGCGGTGAGCCGATCGTAAAGGGCGGCCGTTATGATGAACTTCTGACTTACTTTGGAAAGGAGTCAGCATCCATCGGTTTTGCGATCGTTATTGACCAGCTGATGGCAGCACTTTCCAGACAGAAGATCGAAATTCCGGTACAATATCAGAACGAACTTATTATTTATGATTCGAAAATGCGCAGTGAGGCGATCAAAAAGGCGATGGAGCTGCGTACTGACGGCAGCAATGTGGAGCTGATGGCAAGAGATATCTCAAAGACCGAAGAAGATTATCGCACCTATGCAAAGCAGAATCACTTTGTGAATGTGACATTTATGTAAGGAGACGGATACGATGGAAGAGATGAGATATTTAACCTTTGCCCTTGGGAAGGGAAGACTGGCGAAGAAAACTTTAGAGATGTTTGAACAGATCGGCATAACCTGCGAGGAGATGAAGGACAAAGATACCAGAAAACTGATCTTTGTAAATGAAGAATTAAAACTCCGTTTTTTCCTTGCGAAGGGACCGGATGTGCCGACATATGTTGAATATGGTGCAGCAGATATTGGTATCGTTGGAAAAGATACGATCTTAGAGGAAGGCAGAAATATTTACGAGGTACTTGATCTTGGATTTGGAAAATGCCGCATGTGCATCTGTGGACCGGAAAATGCAAAAGAGCTGTTAAACCATCATGAACTGATCCGCGTTGCAACCAAGTATCCGCGGATTGCAAAAGATTATTTCTATAATAAGAAACATCAGACTGTGGAGATCATCAAGCTGAACGGATCAATCGAGTTGGCGCCGATCGTCGGCTTATCTGAAGTTATCTGCGATATCGTAGAAACCGGCTCCACCCTGCGTGAGAACGGTTTGTCGGTGTTAGAGGAAGTTTGTCCGCTTTCTGCCCGCATGGTAGTCAATCAGGTGAGCATGAAGATGGAAAATGAGCGCATTACAAAACTGATTTCCGATTTAAAGACCGTCATATAAGATAACAAAAACCGTTTGCCACAGCAATGTTTTGAATACAGACGGAACAGATGTTTTGAAATGGAGGAGAAGTATGCGAATTATAGAACTTACAGAAGAGGCAAGAACAAATATACTGGAAAATCTTTTAAAAAGAAGCCCGAATTCCTATGGTGAATTTGAAGGCAGAGTAAATGAGATCATAGAAAATGTAAGGGCAAACCGCGATGCAGCGATCTTTGATTACACAAAGCGTTTTGATGGAGCTGACATCAACGCAGAGAATATCCTTGTGACGGAGGATGAGATTAAAGAGGCCTACGAAAAAGTGGATGAAAAACTGCTTACGGTGATCCGCAAGGCGCTGGTAAATATCCGCAAATATCATGAAAAACAGCGCCAGTATTCCTGGTTTGATTCCGAGGAGTCCGGCATTATTTTAGGACAGAAAGTGACTGCCTTGGAAAAAGTCGGCGTTTATGTACCGGGCGGAAAGGCAGTTTATCCGTCCTCCGTGCTTATGAACATCGTTCCGGCAAAGGTTGCGGGTGTAAAAACTATCGTTATGACAACACCTCCCGGAAAAGACGGAAAAGTCAATCCGGCGACCTTAGTTGCGGCAAAAGAGGCAGGTGGATGCAATCTATAAAGTCGGCGGTGCACAGGCGATCGCAGCGCTGGCATTTGGTACGGAAAGCGTTCCAAAGGTAGACAAAATCGTAGGTCCTGGTAATATCTATGTTGCCCTGGCAAAGAAAGCCGTATTTGGTTTTGTAAGCATTGACTCCATTGCAGGCCCTAGTGAGATCATGGTGTTAGCAGATGAAACTGCAAACCCGCGTTTTGTTGCAGCAGACCTTCTCTCGCAGGCAGAACATGACGAGATGGCATCTGCGATCCTTGTTACAACGAGCAGGGATTTAGCGGAGCAGGTATCAAAAGAAGTGGAAGGTTTTGTGGCACAGTTATCCAGAAAAGAAATCATTCAGAAGTCTTTGGATAATTATGGTTATATCTTAGTGGCAGAAAGTATGGACGAGGCGATCGCGACAGTGAACGAGATTGCATCAGAACATCTTGAACTTGTCACAAAGAATCCATTTGAGACGATGACAAAGATCCGCAACGCGGGAGCAATTTTTGTCGGGGAATATTCCAGTGAACCATTGGGTGATTATTTCGCCGGTCCAAACCATGTGCTGCCGACGAACGGAACTGCAAAATTTTTCTCACCGCTTAGCGTGGATGATTTTATCAAAAAGTCAAGCATTATCTCTTATTCAAGAGAGGCATTAGAGCCGATTTATAAAGATATCGTACAGTTTGCAGAATGTGAACAGTTAACGGCGCATGCAAATTCAATCCGTGTACGATTTGAAGACTAGAGAGGAATGTGGTAAAATGGAAAGAACGGCGGAGTACATACGAAAAACAAAAGAAACGGATATTAAGATTAATCTGAATATAGACGGAACTGGTAAAGCGGAGATTGACACTGGGATCGGCTTTTTTGATCATTTGTTAGAAGGATTTGCCAGACATGGTTTTTTTGATCTGGATGTCAAAGTGGAAGGGGATCTTGCCGTGGATTGCCATCACACGATCGAAGACACCGGAATCGTGCTTGGTAATGCGATCCGCAAAGCGTTAAAAAATAAAAAGGGCATCAAACGTTTTGGAAGCTGTATTTTGCCGATGGATGAGACACTGGTGCTCTGCGCCGTGGATCTCTCCGGCAGACCTTATCTTGTTTTTGATGGCGAATTTACTGTGGAGCGGGTAGGGTATATGGACACGGAGATGGTTAAAGAATTTTTCTATGCCGTTTCTTATGCATCGGGTATGAATCTGCATATCCGTGTATTGTCCGGCGGCAATAACCATCATATGATCGAAGCAATGTTCAAGGCATTTGCGAGGGCGTTAGATGAAGCAACCGGCTATGATCCGCGTATCACGGATGTGTTGTCCACAAAAGGCAGCCTGTAGGAAAACTTGCGATTCCTGCAGAAATCTGTCTTAGGTATATATCACAAAAGAAAAACGTGTATGGCTTGTTAAGAAAATGCAGGAATGGGGGGGTTTTAAATATGGAACACAAAAATATTGTTGCCACCATTTACTTAAAAAATGGACAGGCAGTAAAAGGCATGGATAATTTTGAACCAATGGGCTGGGACGTGATCAGTCTGGCACGTCTTTATAATGACAGCGGTATCGATAAAATCATCATTTTTGATCTCTCAGACGATGACGAAGAACACGAGAAGAATATCCATACCATCAAAAATATCAACCGCAATGTCGAGATCAAAGTCTGCGCAGGTGGAAACATCAGCCGCTTTGAGGATGTCAAGAAGTTTATTTATGCCGGATGCCTGCAGGTTATTGTAAACGGTGCAAAATCAAACAGCATGGATATTGCAAGAGAGGCGAGCGACCGTTTTGGAAAAGAGCGCATCCTTGTTTCCGTGGCAAATGTTGATTTTGTATTCAAACATCAGGAGGAGATGCAGGAGCATTTTCACGAACTTCTGGTTTTAAACACCAGCGTTTTGACGGCAATCGAAAATATTACAGACGTTCCGTATGTCGTATATTTTGAGGAATGCGATTACGAGAAAATTATTGAGACCTTAAAACGCGAAAATGTACGCGGAATTGCCGGATCTTTTATCAATGATCCTGAGACAGATATCATGGAAATGAAAGCACAGCTCTCTGCAGGCGGGATCAAGATGGATAATTTCGAACCGGCATTAAAATGGGCAGATTTAAAGAAAAATTCGGATGGCATGGTTCCGGTTATTGTGCAGGATTACCGCACGGATGAGGTTTTGATGCTTGCCTACATGAACGAAGAGGCTTTTGAAACGACGATCAATATCGGAAAGATGACCTATTACAGCAGAAGCCGCCAGGAGTTATGGATCAAAGGTATGACATCCGGACATATCCAGTATGTAAAGTCACTGACCGCAGACTGTGATTATGATACGATCTTAGCGAAAGTATCACAGATCGGTGCAGCCTGCCACACCGGAAATGTCTCCTGTTTCTTTAATGAGATCGTCAAGAAGGAGTATATGGAGAAAAATCCGCTGAAAGTATTAGAGGATGTCTATGCGATTATTTTAGACCGCAAGGCAAACCCGAAAGAGGGGTCATACACGAACTATCTGTTTGACAAAGGACTCGATAAGATCTTAAAGAAGATGGGAGAAGAGGCATCAGAAATCATCATCGCAGCCAAAAATCCGGATCCGGAAGATATCAAATATGAGATATCCGATTTCATGTATCATATGATGGTGCTGATGGCGGAAAAGGGAGTTACGTGGGAGGAGATCACACAGGAGCTTTCACAGAGGTAATATACGAAGGACATTTACAGGCAGAAATTACTTGTAAATGTCCTTTTGCAGGTTCATCATGAATAACAAATATTTATGAAAGAGAGATTACAATGATACCATTAAAAATAGAAACACTGTTAAAAGACCGCGTGGTTGAACATGATCGGGTAGAATATAAAACAGGATGGAACCCAAATGATATCATTCATTCTATTTGTGCTTTTGCAAATGATTATGACAATACAAACGGTGGATATATTGTGATCGGTGTAAAAGAAGAAAATGGGATGCCGGTATTTCCTTTAGAAGGGGTACCAAAAGAGGATCTGGATTCCATCCAACAGGAAATTTTTCAGTATTGCAATCAGATCGTTCCAAGATATATTCCGAGAATGGAAATCATTGATTATCAGAATTCCGGAATTTTTTTGATTTATCTTTGGTGTTCTGCTGGTGACAGTGGTCCATATCAGGCGCCTAAAACTGTTTATCTGGAAATTGATAATATCAGACGGGGATATCTGGAAGATTTTATTAAGAAAAGCAATAGCAGCCTGATCGAAGAAATCAATAACAGTACGCTCGAAGAATTACTCCTTGCCGAAGAAGTCGCCGATGAGACAGATACAGAATTGGATATTAGAAATATCGGGGTTTTAATGTTTGCAGAACATCCGGAAAAATTTATCCCAGGATCATACATTGAGTTAATCCGGTTTAATTCAAAAGAAGCAGAGGCATCCGATGATTTTATTGAAAAAACCTTTACAGGTCCTATCTGGAAACAGGTTCAGGATGCATTAGATTACATTAACACAAATGTTATTGAAGAAAAAGTTGTAAAACTTCAGGGGCAGGCGGAATCAGAACGATTTTTTAATTATCCATATAATGCCCTTGAAGAGGCACTGGTAAATGCAGTTTTTCATAAATCATATCGTGAACAGGAACCTGTTGAAATCCGGATTTACGTCGACAGTATCCAGATACTCAATTATCCGGGATTGGCAAAATGGATTAATCTTGAGCGATTTGCCGAAGGCAGGATCAAAGGCAGAAAATACAGGAACAGACGGATTGGAGAATTATTTAAAGAAATTGATTTGTCAGAGAAAAAAGGCACAGGTATTCCCAAAATATTACGTGAACTTAAGAAAAATGGTTCTCCTGGACCGGAATTTGATATGGATGATGACAGAACATATTTGAATACAATTATTCATATCCGCGATGGATTTGATAAAAATGAGATTATGTCCGAATCAATGTCCAAATCAATGTCCGAATCAATGTCCGAATTAGAAATTGCCAGAATACAGGTAATATTACAATATCTGACTGTTCATGATACCATTAACAGTGCAAAAGCGGCTGAATTACTGGATGTAGAGAAAAAGACCGCAAGCCGGCTGTTGTCAAAAGCTGAAAAAGTAGAAGTTCTGATCAGCAAAGGCAAAACGAAAGATAAAGTTTATATGAAAAAATAATTTGGGTATATCAGATAAAATCCTGAAAATGAAAATTGGAGACTCCATGTTTGAAAAAATAAAACAACTTATGACTGGTAATCTGTCAAAAGGCGGCAGGCAGGTCTACATCGATGATCTGCGCGTCATAGCGACCGTATTTGTGATCGGGGTGCATACAGTCTCACTGGCTGCCACGATGACAGAATACGGAAGCATCCCATTCCGGGTGCTTACCATCTTTAATTTTATATTTTTGTCCTGCAACCTGCTTTTTGTCATGTTAAGCGGAGCATTATTGCTCCCGGTAAAAAATGAATCGATCGGCAATTTTTTCCGGAAACGTTTCACAAAAGTTGCAATTCCGCTGGTTGTCTATTACATTCTGTATATCGTGGCAAAGGAAGGGCTTGTCTGGCTGAGACCGGACCACTGGATTCTGATGTTGAGGCGTATTTTAACGGGGGCTCCAATGGAGGCACCTCATTTCTGGCTGGTCTATGTGATCATCTGGCTGTATGTACTGACGCCGTTTATGCGGTATATTGTACATAATATTCCCGATACCGTATTGTCGGGTGTGATAGGGGTCGTATTTGCAATTTGTGCATTGGACACCTATCTACCACTTTACGGAATCAACTCTGTGTTTGGCATTGTGGTGGATTCTTATGCGGGCACTTTTTTACTTGGATATTTTCTTTCTGAAAAATGCAGCAGAAAGGTAGAAAATTTTTTCATGTTTACAGGATTTCTATCATTTATTGAAACCTGTATGTGGATCTGGAACGGAAATGATTATGTCAATTATATTTATCAGAATTCGCCCACAATGATGTGTTTTACGGCAGCTATCTTTTTTTTGGTAAAGCGCCTTGCGTCCCAAAAAACAAAAAGCAGTTTCTTTGTGCAGTGGATCAGCCGGTACAGTTATTCTATTCTGCTGATCCACTGGGGCGTACTTCATTTTGTGGTCAAACAGAAACTGCATGTCAATGTGCTCGGCGGTGGCATTGTCGGCGGCTGTATTGTGATGATGGTACTGACTCTTTTTATCTCAGCAATCGGTGCAATGATCCTTGACAATACGCTGCTGAAATGGCTCCAGAAACCTTTTACAAAAAAGCAGAGACAGAAATAAAAATACAAGGTATGAATTTGTCCATAGATTCATAAAATGATATCAAAAATCAGAATAAAAAAACGATGTTTACTTAAAAACGGTCACTGGTATACATAATATTTTTATGGTAAACCAGTGCCGGGACACAGAACTGCTGTATGAAATCAGTCATATAATTTTATGCAGATGGACTGGCACAGAAATGGAGTGTTCTATGGACAGACAGACAGTCGAACGGCGCAGGGAATATGTGCAGAATATCCGCAATTCTTTTTATGAGGAAAACGGGATGCAGAAGAGAGAGACCAGAGAGGTGGATGATTCTGCACCGGAAATGGGGCTTGCGGCAGCACTGAAACTGCGCATTTTTTTATCTGTATGTATATTTGCAGCTTTTTTAGGCTGCATGTATACCCATACGGATTTGTGTGGTTACAGCACGCAGACGATCACAGAAATGATCTGTGATAATCATTATTATACAAATCTGAAAAATTATGTTATGATACATTGAGCGCAAGTGAGTCAACATACATGTATGATTGACGAACGGCGAAATTTGAGCGCGAAAGAAGAAATGGAAAGGATTTTTTTAAATGACAAAATTAGCTTTATCTGATGAGATACTGATGAAGATTGATAAACCGGCGCGCTATATCGGTAACGAGTTAAACAGCGTGGTAAAAGAGAAAGATACGGTTGATATCCGATTTGTGATGTGTTTCCCGGATGTTTATGAGATTGGAATGTCACATCTTGGTATCCAGATTTTATACGATATGTTAAATAAAAGAGAGGACGTCTGGTGTGAGCGCGTCTATTCCCCATGGCCGGATCTGCATGCAATTTTAAAAGAAGAGAATATCCCGTTATTTTCTTTAGAGTCACAACAGCCGGTAAAGGATGCGGATTTCTTGGGAATTACGATACAGTACGAGATGTGTTATACCAATATCTTACAGATCTTAGATCTAAGCCAGATTCCAATCGAGGCAGCAGACAGGACGGAAAATGATCCGATCTTAATTGGCGGAGGTCCATGTACCTATAACCCGGAACCGATTGCGGAATTTTTTGATCTGTTTTATATGGGAGAAGGCGAAATTTCCTATGATGCACTGCTGGATCTGTACAAAAAAATGAAGCAGGAAGGAGCTTCGCGCAAGGATTTTTTACATGAGGCCGCAAAGATTCCTGGTATTTATGTACCATCTTTATATGAAGTAAGCTATAAAGAGGATGGAACGATCGCCGGATTTGAACCGGTGTATGAGGATGTGCCACGCACGGTCACAAAACAGATTGTTACAGATATGACGCAGGCAGTT
>ERZ779913.650-NODE-650-length-11636-cov-3.90433_pt1 | contig 11636 bp, 10 predicted proteins | sample MGYA00511547_ERZ779913 | MGnify/ENA primary metagenome ERZ779913 (study PRJEB29588, sample SAMEA2149539) | human gut metagenome | biome: human gut; feature: human-associated habitat; material: faeces | place: Denmark | collected 2008/2010 ...
GGCCACACGGTTGTCGGTCGTCACACTGGCACCCTGTCGTGCGAACTTCTCCAACTTCCCCTCATGGGGATTGGCCACCGTAATATCGGCGGCATTAAAAAGCGTGCCGTTGAGCAGGCCCTGCGCAAACGCGCCACCCATCTCACCGGCACCAATGATTGCTATCTTCATAAAAAATATCTATAAACTGATTAGAGAGGCAGCCCCCATCGCCGTTGGCCTACAGACTTTGCTATTATTTAAATCCTTCAGGCTTTCCAATGACCGATTAGGGTAACCCTGATCCATCACACGTCTTTACATCGTGTGCAGGACACGGAGCAGACGCTCCAGGAAGTCGTCGACATCGGCCTTCGTGATGATCAGCGGCGGCAGGATGCGGAGAATGTTTGTCGAGGCACAGCCCGTGAAGCAATGCTCCTCATGGATCAGCCGTGAGCGCACCTCCTTGTGAGGAATGTCGAGCACTACACCGATCATCAGGCCACGTCCGCGCACCTCAACGATATGCGGCTCGGTCTTCTCCAACTCGTGAAGACGACTGAGGAAATAAGTGCCCACCTCATCGACATGCTCCACGACATGCTCCTTCTCGAAGATGTCGAGGACGGCGAGCGCTGCCGTGCAGGCCAGATGATTGCCTCCGAAGGTGGTGCCGAGCTGTCCGTACACCGGCTTGAACTCGGGTGAGATCAGTACACCACCCATGGGGAAGCCGTTGCCGATGCCCTTGGCCACGGTGATGAGGTCAGGACGTATGCCCAGCCACTGATGGGCGAAGAACTTGCCCGTACGGCCATAACCACACTGTATCTCATCGCAGATGAGAAAGGTGCCATACTTCTTGCAGGCCTTCTGCAGTCCCTGTGCGAAGTCGGCCTCCACCATATTGCAGCCACCGACGCCCTGGATACACTCGAGGATGCAAGCGCAGACATCGCCCTTGGCCAGCTCGCGCTCCCATGCCTCGAGATCGTTGATCGGGAGATAGGTGACATGACCATTGTCGTTGATAGGTGCAATGATCTTAGGATTGTCGGTCACCTCGACGGCCAGCGACGTGCGGCCATGGAAAGCCTTCTGTGCGGAGAGAACCCGCTTGCGTCCATTAGTGAACGAGGCTAGCTTCAGCGCGTTCTCGTTGGCCTCAGCACCGCTATTGATCAGGAAGAGCTGATAGTCGTCATAGCCACAGGCCACCCCCAGCCGGCCGGCCAGTTGCTGCTGCAGACGGTTGATCACAGAGTTGGAATAGAAGCCCAGCCGGTTGAGTTGGGCAGTCAGCATCTCCACATAGTGGGGATGGCAATGACCGACACTGATCACGGCATGGCCGCCATAGAAGTCGAGATACTCCTGATTGTTATCGTCCCATACGTGGCAGCCCTTGCCCCGCACGATGTTGACATCATATAATGGATATACGTCGAATAAATTCATAATTGTCTGTTTTAGAAAGCCGAAGCCTTCAGTCCGAGTCCGGCCGTCTCGTCGATGCCGAACATAATGTTCATATTCTCTACAGCCTGTCCTACTGCTCCCTTAAGCAGATTGTCAATGCAGGATGTGATCAGCAGCTTGTCGTCAATGATGTCGGCATGGACAAGCGCCTTGTTGGTATTGACTACCTGCTTCAGATCGAGTGACTTCTCCACGTAGTGCGTGAACGGCTCGCGGGCATAGAACTCCCTGAAGCCATTAATGATCCCATCGGCATCGAAACCGGGATCAAGCCTTACCACCTCCGTAGCGAAGATGCCACGTGCGAAGTCACCACGGTAAGGAATGAAGTCGATGGAGGCATCGAGGAATCCCTGTTCCTCCTTCAGGCTCTGGCGCACCTCCGTAATATGCTGATGGCGGAAAGCCTTGTAGATGCTGAGATTGTTGTTGCGCCAGGAGAAATGGGTCGTCGCTCCGGGTTTCACCCCTGCTCCCGTAGATCCCGTGATGGCGTTGACGCTCACATCATGTCTCAAGAGTCCCATCTTGGCAGCGGGCAGCAGTCCGAGCTGCAGGCACGTGGCGAAGCATCCAGGATTGGCTACATGATGGGCACGTGCGATGAGAGCACGGTGGATCTCCGGCAGACCGTAGACAAAGTCGTGACGGGCGGGCACCGGCTTCATGATGGGTGCCGCATCGAAATCGAACCCTGAATGATTAGCCGAGGGCGCGTCCGTGGGATCCCAGCGGAAGTCCTGCGCCAGATCGATGATCCGCACGTCTGCCGGCACGTCGTGTTCTCTGAGGAAAGCCTCACTCTTGCCATGACCGAAGCAGAAGAAGAGCACATCAACATCCTCGAAGGGCATCTGGTCGGTGAATCGCATCTCCGTATCGCCATAGAGTCCCTCGTGGACATCGGTGAGAAGATTGCCGGCATTGCTCTCGCTGTTGACGAAGACGATCTGTGCCTCGGGATGATGGAGGAGCACGCGGATGAGCTCACCCGCCGTATAGCCCGCTCCACCAAGTATACCTATCTTTATCATTGATTCCGTTTGTTTATCATGATTCCTGCGGCATGCAGATCCACAGGATGATGTAGATCAGCAGACCGGGGAAGGCGGCGGAACAAAGGGAAAGCAACAGATAGCCGATGCGCACCAAGGCGGGATCCCAACCAAAATAATTGGCCAGGCCACCACAAACACCAGCTATCCAACGATCGCGTGAACGAAGAAGTTTCTTATAAGTCGTCATAATATAATTCTTAATATATACTTTTAAGACGATTTCTTTCCTATAATAGTTGCAGCCGTCCCGTAAAAAATTATCCATGGCCCGCGCGACACTGTCACGACAGTACCGCACAAGCCTTCGTATCTTAGCGTTGCTCGTCGGGGTGCATGCCGTAATAGACACGCAGCGGCGTAGAGCTGACCTTGATGAAGCCCTTGGCATCCTCAGCGGTCCAGCCATGCTGCATCTCACCATATTCGCCCAGCTTCGACTTCGTGAGATCGTCGGGGGAGTCAACACCCACCGTCTGGAATGAATACGGACGGAGCTTCAGGATGGCCGTACCATTGACATGACGCTGTGAAGAGGTGAGCATTGCCTCAATATCGGGCATCACCGGCTCAAGATACTGGCTCTCGTGGAGGAACATGCCATACCAGTTGGCCACCTGATCCTTCCAATACTGCTGCCACTTCGACAGCGTTGACTTCTCCAGCAGACGGTGTGCCTCAATGATCAGCTTCGGTGCGGCAGCCTCGAATCCCACACGTCCCTTGATGCCGATGATCGTGTCGCCGACATTGCAGTCGCGTCCGATGGCGTAGGAGGCACCGATTTCCTCGATCTTCTGGATGGCCTTCACCTTGTCGTCGAACTTCTCGCCATTGACGGCAACGATCTCGCCCTTCTTGAACTCGATGCGCAGCTCGGCTTCCTCCTCCTTAGCCGTGACATGCTTCAGATAAGCCTCCTCGGGCAGGCCCTGGGTCGGATCGAGCAGCTCGCCGCCACAGATCGACGTACCCCAAATGCCTACATTATAAGAATATTTCAGTTTTGTGAAGTCGGCAAAGAATCCGTGGCTGTTGAGATAGTCCACCTCCTCCTTGCGTGAGAGGGCATGGTCACGCGTCAGCGTGATAATCTCCACGCCGGGTGCCATGACGAGGAAAGTCATGTCGAAACGGATCTGGTCGTTGCCGGCACCCGTCGAGCCGTGAGCAATGGCATCGGCACCGATTTCCTTAGCATAGCGTGCGATGGCGATAGCCTGGAAGATACGCTCCGACGACACGGAGATGGGGTAACAGTTGTTGCGCAACACGTTACCGAAGATCATATACTTCAGCGACTTCTCGTAGTACTCATGCGTCACATCGAGGGTGACATATTTCACGGCGCCCAGCTTATAGGCATTCTCCTCATTGGTCTTCAGCTGCTCGGGACTGAAGCCACCCGTATTGGCGCAGGCGGCATAGACATCCCAGCCGTCCTGAGTCAGTTTCATCACTGTGTAAGAGGTATCAAGTCCGCCACTGAAGGCCACTACTACTTTCTTTTTGCTCATCGTTTATTTCCTTTCTTAAATATCAGGCTCTCCTCACCATCTCAAAGCGGGACCACGCCGAATGTCTACGAGACAGACGGCCGGTGACACGGGACTCCGAGCAGCGCCAGAAAAATGATTATATATTTTTTATTCGTTATCAATAAGACGTTTGATGTCCTCATCGGTCCATCCGTCAATCTTGCGGATGCGCTGCATCACCGACATGGGGATCTTAGCCGGCAGATGTTCGTCGGGATCGAAGAGCATGGCCGTGCAGATGCAATATTTACGGTTGGTACGATGCAGCACGTCCTTGTTAATACATCCCTCACAACCCCGCCAGAAAGCCTCATCGGAGGTGAGATCGTTGAAGGTCACCGGGTGATAGCCGAGCTGAGTGTTCATCTTCATCACGGCCGAACCGCTAGTGAGAGAGAAGATCTTGGCATGAGGCCAGCGCAGACGGGCGAGCGTGAACGTCATATCCTTAATGCGTTTAGCCAGTCCGAGTCCCCGATAATTGGGATGTACGATCAGACCAGAGGTAGTCACATAATGTTTGTTGCCCCAGGTCTCAATGTAACTGAATCCGGCAAACCGCTCACCGTCTAAAGCGATGACTGCCTTTGCCTCCCTCATCTTTGTAGCGACATACTCCGGAGAACGCTTGGCAATACCCGTTCCGCGAACCTTAGCCGCCTCTGCAATCGTCTGCAGGATGGTGTCGACATACTTAATATGTGACTCATCGGCAACCATCACCTTAATATTATCCATTATCTCTATTAAAATTAAATTACTACAATACTATTCAGTCCTTCTACCACGGCATTGTGGTCGGTCCCTTCCTTGATCACCACGAAAATGGTATCGTCACCGGCTATTGTTCCCAGGATCTCCGGAAGATGACTGTTGTCGATGTTATAGGCAATGCTGCTGGCATAGCCGGGCAACGTACGAATCACACCCATATTGCCGGAGAACTTGATGGACAAGAAACCGCTCACCTTGAGCATCTCTGAGGCAGGCAATGGCTTTTGTACCCGCTTATACATCGTCTCGCTAGGAAGCACATAGACGCTGCGCCCACGGCTCGACGTGGCCTTTGCCACCTTCAGCTGCTTCAAATCACGGCTTAATGTGGCCTGAGTAATGGTATATCCGTCTTCCTTGATCAGGTCGAGAAGCTCCTGTTGACTGCCCACCTCCCTGCTGGAGATGATCATCCTGATGGTATCTAACCGACCGCTTTTTCCGTTCGTCATGTCTTATCTATGATTTCATACAAAATTCGTATGCAAAAGTACGTATATTCATAGAATAAACCAAGAATATTTTGCAGAATATTGCATATTTCACGATATTTATACATACACATCGATAAAAATCGAATAAATATACAAATACGTACTCTATAGAAAATGTATCTACTGCAGATGGGAAATGTATATGCTGAGAACTAGAAACTCATCCGCCAATTATAAGAGATACCTCTGCTGAGAGCACAGACACTGTGGACACGAAAATAATCCGGGAAAAACGTACTGACTATACAGACTGCATTATGTGGCCCAATTCAGTATCAGGTTTGTTATACCTTATTATATATGCAGACATATCATGCATGTAGACACTTTAAGGTACGGCCGAATGGACAATTGCTAATAGTATGACAGATAATGGCTGATGCTCGTATAGGTGGACATACCATGGCGTATCTTTAAAGGTCTACCCTTTTTCATTTATATCCTACTCATCTCTTGGATATTTTTTAAGAAAATATTAAAACATAGATTTGGATTAAAGATATAGTGTGAAGGCATAAACAGATTGATGTCTGTAGACAATTCTATTTATCCTTCTCATTGAATATCAATAGGCTGGTAGAATAACATTAGTCGCAGCCTAACGTATGCAAATGTGTCCCCATCCCACCAGCAGGTCGGTGCGTCCTCCCTGCTCCTTATAATAGACAAGAGCGTCATAACAGTTCTCTGTCTCGTGAAAATTACCCTCTGAGGGCAGAGGGGCGAAAGTACCGTCGGGTTGTTCTGTAAGATACTGATAAGAATAATAGCCCTGCTTCAGCCATAGCGCTGCCTCATACTCGTTACGATCGGGATTCCACTGCATCTCATACTGCGGAAGCATACGGTCGTAGGTCCACCAACCATTGACATAGATAGGTGCTGTCTGCTGCGGAGCCTTCAGTCTCAGATGGACCAACACATAATCGGTGGTGGTCGTCACCTCCGTGTTGTCAGAGTTACGGATAAAAAAGGCACCGTTGGCATCTTCATCATAAACATAACTCGGGCGCGGCTCGTCAGCGAACTTGAAAGCGTTATAATGTTCACCGTCCCATCGCAGTTCCTCAATGCCCATGGACGTGTGATCAAGGTCGAGCACCTCAAACTTACGGTACTCGTTGCCGCCATCGAAGACATAATCGCGGCAATGATCCCACTTCAATCCGTCACCACTGACATATTGTGGCTTCGCATTGATGCGTGCGTTGTCCCACCGGAAATTCTGGAGCACGACCGTATGAATCTGCGTCGTAGGATCGTTGACTCGCAGACTATTGTAGTTGACCACCATTCCTACCTGCTGATGGCGTCCGTTCACATCCTTATCGGTGACTGTCGTCGCCGTCATTCCTACCGTCATAGCCGGATCGACGACCATAAAACAAGCTCTTGCAACCGGCTGATGGTCGGCGTCCTCATCGTAGATAATCACCTCGTAATTGCCCGAGATCTTCATGGCACAAAGCGAATTGGGCAGGTCGAGGGTGTAATGCGTATAAAGCTGATTGGTATTGAACGACTCCTCATAGTCATCAATGGTATTGCCCTCAGCAAACCCATCACAATAGTCGGACGTCAGCAATTCCTCGCTCGGTGTCCAGTCGGCCTCACAATGACGCAGATCGTAAGTGTAACGGTGATATTCGTGTGTAAGATCATCGAACTCGATGCGCACCTTATCACCACTGCCAAGCTTAATCACCGGCGGTGCCATCCAATCATCGCCCGCCGTCAACTGCAACGTAGCAATATGATCGGAAAGAATCTCACAACGCTGTGCATGTACGCAAAGGGCACAGACAAGACAAAGGAAAAGAACTAACTGGCGCAACATAAAAAACTGGTATTAAATTCTAATCGGTCATCTTCAATAACCGGTCCACCGATCATTAGACCATCTCTATAAGGAGTTAAAAAAAGGCATCACACAATCATTGCTGATTGGGCGATGCCTCTCTTTATTTTTTAACCTATAAGGCTATTACTCACCTTTGATGGCAGCAACACCGGGGAGCACCTTACCCTCGATAGCCTCGAGCATAGCACCACCACCAGTAGAAACATAGCTTACCTTATCGGCCAGACCGAACTTGTTGACAGCAGCAACAGAGTCGCCACCACCTACGAGAGAGTAAGCACCGTTCTCCTGAGTAGCCTGAGCCACAGCCTTAGCGATCTCACCGGTACCATGTGCGAAGTTCTCGAACTCGAACACACCTACAGGGCCGTTCCACAGAATGGTCTTAGAGCTGAGGATGATCTTCTTCCAGTTCTCGATAGACTCTTCGCTGGCATCCATACCCTCCCATCCGTCGGGGATGTTGTAGATGTCTACCACCTTGCGGTTGGCGTCGTTAGAGAAGCTGTCACCTGCTACGGTAGCAACAGAGAGGCTGAGGTTTACACCCTTCTCCTTGGCAGCCTTGATTACGTTCAGAGCCTCGGGCATCAGGTCGTCCTCGTGCAGAGAATCACCAATATGACCACCCTGAGCCTTGATGAAGGTATAACCCATACCACCACCGATGATCAGGTTGTCCACCTTGTCAAGCAGGTTCTTGATCACACCGAGCTTAGAGCTTACCTTTGAGCCACCGATGATGGCAGTGAAAGGATGCTGAGCATTCTTCAGCACATTGTCGATAGCAGTAACCTCTTTCTCCATCAGGTAACCCAGCATCTTCGAATCCTTGTCGAAGTAGTCAGCGATCACAGCGGTAGAAGCGTGCTTGCGGTGTGCGGTACCGAAAGCGTCGTTTACATATACGTCAGCGTAAGAAGCGAGCTTCTGGGCGAACTTCTTCTGGCTTTCCTTCATGGCCTTCTTTGCCTCGTCGTATTCGGGAGTACCCTTCTCAACACCAACGGGCTTGCCTTCCTCCTCAGGATAGAAGCGCAGGTTCTCCAGCAGCAGAGCCTCACCCATCTTCAGATCGGCAGCCTCTTTGTCAGCGTTAGCGCAATCGGGAGCGAACTTCACGTCTACACCCAGCTTCTCGCTTACCTTACCAACAATCTGCTTCAGTGACAGTTTAGGATTCACCTTGCCTTTGGGCTTGCCCATGTGGCTCATCATGATCACAGCACCGCCATCGGCGAGAACCTTCTTCAGAGTGGGCAGGGCACCGCGGATACGGGTGTCGTCAGTCACATTGCCATTGTCATCCAAGGGCACATTGAAATCTACACGAACGATTGCCTTCTTGCCGGCAAAGTTGAATTGATCGATTGTCATTTGTTTAGTTATTATGATTAAATTGTTGTTGAAGTCTTTCTTTACGCACGCAAATTTACTAAATATTTCTCATAATGCAAGCAAAACTCCCGACGAATTATTTATTTTTTGAATTACGAAAATATTATTTACGCACCGTCCGGACAACAGCTTCTCAGTCGTCATAGACCGTTGTGTCATCGATGCCTGCCTCCGCAAGCGCTTCACGCCGCTCACGACACGTGCCGCACTTGCCACAATGGTGTTCACCCCCCTTATAGCAGCTCCATGTCTCGCTGTAATCGATACCCAGACGCTTTCCGATGCGTGCGATATCAGCTTTTGTGATGTTGGTGTAAGGGGCGACGATATCCACTCCGTCGTAGGTACCGGCCTGTATGGCCGCCGACATCGAACTGACGAAGCCGGGACGGCAGTCGGGATAGATGGTATGGTCGCCACTGTGGTTAGCCATCATAACATGCTTGAGATGATGCGTCTCCGCTAGTCCGCACGCCACACTGAGCATAATGCCGTTGCGGAAGGGAACGACCGTCGACTTCATGTTCTCCTCATCATAATTACCCTCGGGGATTGCCTCTGCACCCTCCAGCAACGACGACTTGAAATAATCCTTCATGAACATCAGAGGAATGGTGATATGAGGGATGCCCAGACGCTTGCAGTGCATCTCTGCCAAAGGCAGTTCCTTGGCATTGTGATTGGAACCGTAATCGAACGACACGGCCAATGCAATTCTGTCCTTGTAGTCATAAAGAAGGGTGATGGAGTCCATGCCTCCGCTCACCACAATAATGGAATCCTTCATTGTATAGAATTAAAAATAACGTACTACTTATTATCCTTGGAACAGGCCGGGACCTCCGTCTCGCCCTCCTGCGTGCGGCCCGGCTATCCGAACAGACAGCGCAACGCCTCTTCCACCTTATGGACGGGATGGAGCCGTATGCTGTATGCCGCCGTGCTGATGCCCTTGAGATTCTGTGCCGGGACGATGATATCGGTAAATCCGAGTTTCTCCGCCTCCGCTATGCGCTGGGCAATGCGACTGACAGGCCGCACCTCACCACTCAGACCTACCTCGCCACATAGGCACCACCCACTCTCTATCGGCGTATCAACATTGCTGGAGAGCACAGCCGCTATGACACTCAGGTCCATGGCCATATCGGTGATGCGCAACCCACCAGCGATATTGAGAAACACATCCTTCTGTGCCAGCTTAAAGCCGACACGCTTCTCCAGAACGGCCAACAACATATTGAGTCTCCGCTGGTCGAAACCCGTAGCCGAACGCTGCGGCGTGCCGTAAGCAGCCGTGGAAACCAGTGCCTGCGTCTCAACGAGGAAAGGACGGACGCCCTCGATGGCACAACTGATGGCCACGCCGCTCAGGCCCGAATGTTCCTCGCTGAGCAACAGCTCGGAAGGGTTGGCCACCTGACGCAGTCCGTCACCGCGCATCTCGTAGATGCCCAGTTCAGAGGTTGAACCGAACCGGTTCTTGATCGAGCGCAAGATGCGGTAGAGATAATGCTGGTCGCCCTCAAACTGGATGACGGTATCGACGATATGTTCGAGGATCTTCGGACCGGCAAGCGTTCCCTCCTTATTAATATGTCCGATGAGGATCACGGGCACGCCACTCGTCTTGGCAAAGCGCAACAACATGGCCGCACACTCACGCACCTGCGACACCGAGCCGGCAGAACTCTCCACCGTCTCCGTCTGGATGGTCTGGATAGAATCGACTACTACCAAATCGGGCTTCACCTCGTCTATGTGGCCGAGGATGTTCTCCAAGGATGTCTCGCACAGAAGAAAGATATTGTCGTAGTCGGATGCCAGTGGCTCATCACCTCCATCCCCGGCTGTACCGTCGGGCTCCTGTCCTACAGTTCCGATAATCCTATCGGCCCTCATCTTCAGTTGGTGAAGGCTCTCCTCTCCGCTCACATACAGCACCCGCATGTCCTTCTGCCGCAGGATGGTCTGCAGCGTGAGCGTCGACTTACCAATGCCCGGCTCGCCGCCAAGCAACGTGATCGACCCCGGCACAAGACCTCCTCCGAGCACACGGTTGAGCTCCTCATCGTGAAGATCAACGCGCGGCTCCGCACCAGCCGTGATGTCGCGCAGCCGCACGGGATGATTGCCACGCCCCTCATCGGCCGTCCTGCTGCGATGGGCACGCACGCTCATCGCCACACGGCCTGCTGCAGCCCCGCCATTATCGGCTACCACACGGATCTCCTTGAAGGTGCCCCACTGTCCACAGGCCGGGCACTTGCCCAGCCATTTAGCACTCTCCTGCCCACAGTTGGAGCATACAAACATCGTCTTGTCCTTTGCCATGGATACATTTCTCTTATTACTGCAAAAGTAAGGAAAAGAAGTGAGAAAGAGAATGAATACATCCTATTTTTTCCTTATAGTAACCACACTGCCACCGGAGAAAAGACAAAAAACAACGCCTATAGATATGCCGTCTCGAAAATAATGAGTATTTTTGTAGAAAACAATAACACTATATTAAAATTCCATCACATGAAAACAGGTATCATTCAACAACACAATACTGCCAACATCGAGAGCAATATCGAGCGTCTCTGTACCAAGATCACTCACCTGGCCCATGAGGGAGCAGAACTGATCGTCCTTCAGGAACTTCACAACGGCCTCTACTTCTGTCAGACCGAGGACGTGGACCTCTTCGACCAAGCCGAGCCCATCCCCGGTCCGTCGACCGAGCGTTTTGGTGCCCTGGCCAAGGAGTTGGGCGTGGTGATCGTCACCTCTCTCTTCGAGCGCCGTGCTCCCGGCCTGTACCACAACACGGCCGTAGTGCTGGACAAGGACGGCTCCATCGCCGGCAAATACCGCAAGATGCACATCCCTGATGATCCCGCCTACTACGAGAAATTCTATTTCACGCCCGGCGACCTCGGTTTCGAGCCCATCGACACCTCCATCGGTCGCCTCGGCGTGCTCGTCTGCTGGGATCAATGGTATCCCGAGGCAGCGCGTCTGATGGCCCTCAAGGGTGCCGACCTGCTCATCTACCCCACCGCCATCG
>ERZ779913.664-NODE-664-length-11444-cov-2.77768_pt1 | contig 11444 bp, 8 predicted proteins | sample MGYA00511547_ERZ779913 | MGnify/ENA primary metagenome ERZ779913 (study PRJEB29588, sample SAMEA2149539) | human gut metagenome | biome: human gut; feature: human-associated habitat; material: faeces | place: Denmark | collected 2008/2010 ...
GGCTCGCGGTATCGACATCGACGACATCCGCCTGGTCATCAACTACGACGTACCGCACGACAGCGAGGACTATGTACACCGCATCGGACGTACGGCGCGTGCCAACAACGACGGATGTGCCATCACGTTTGTGAGCGAAACGGAACAGACCCGCTTCAAACAGATTGAGAATTTCCTGGGAAAAGATATTTACAAGCTCCCCGTACCCGAAGAACTGAGCGAAGGTCCGGCTTACGCTCCCCGTACTTCCAAGAAAGGCGGAGGCCACAAGCAGGTCAAGAATTTCTCCCGCAACAAAAAAGGCGGATGGAAGAAAAAGGGAGGTAACCAGCCGAAAAAACAAGGTGAACGAACGGTGAAGAATTAAACCTGCCCGTTCATATATCTTCTCACACGTATATCTGTCGGCTTTCAAATAGCCGACAGATATACGTATTTTTTTATCCTTAAAAAACATATAAATCATACGGCTTTTTATCTAATCATAAATTTCATAATCTTAAACATCAAAAAGTTACCAAATCATTTTGAAATACAAGAAGTAAAAACTATTTTTGATAGCAAGAGCTGGGGATTTAATTTCATTTTTCAAATAAAACATGACTATAATCAAAAAATATGTTATATGTTTTCACACTCAACCCTAGGAATAATTTTCTTATATTTTTATTAATAACTTAAAATTATCATCTATGAAAAAGCAATTATGTATCGTACCTTTCCTCTGTATGTTCTTACTGCTTTGGCAAGGATGCGCAGGTGAAGACACATCCACCTCTCCAAACTCTCCTTCTATTACAATTGAAGCAGACAACAAACTACCTACATTTAATACTACAGGTGGAACAGAAACTCTAACATTAACTGCCACTTCAAGCTGGACAATTACCGTAGACAATTCAGCATCAGATTGGGTAAGCGTTTCACCCTCAAGCGGCGAGGCTGGTACATATACCTTACAAATTAAGGTTCAAGAAAACCAAAGTTATGACGAAAGAAATGCATCGATAACTATCAATTATGGTGAAGACAAACGGATATTGACAATCACTCAAAAACAAAAAGATGCCTTAATCTTAACCTCCAACAAAGTGGAATTAAGCGATCAAGAACAAAGCTTCTCAATAGAACTCCAAAGTAATGTGACTGTTACTTACGATATAGATAGCGAATCCCAATCATGGATAACTCCACTTTCTAAGAGTCGAGGTCTGACATCTTCTACCTTAGATTTTCATGTAAATCCTAATGAAAGTACTACCTCCAGACAAGGAATAATCACGCTACATGGAGGAAATGATCTCTCAGAAGAAATTGTTGTCTACCAAGACGGGAATCACCCCACATTAGTTTTAACCCAATCAGAATACATTGTAGGAAGTTACGGTGAAACTATTAAAGTAGAACTACGTAGCAATACCCAATATGAATTGGAGATGCCTAACGTCGATTGGGTGAAAGAAGATGCATCACGTAGCCTTTCCACATACACACATTATTTTACTATTGCCCCCAATGATAGCTATGACAACCGCTATGCGGAGATTCGGTTCATTGACCGTGAGAATAACTTAACACAAACGGTCAGCATTACTCAATTGCAACAAGATGCTCTCATTTTAGCAAAAGACAGTTACGAAATAGGGGCAAGCGGAGGTCCATTAGATTTTGCCATATATACGAATGTGGATTTTAATGTTCTTATCACTGAGGATTGGATAACCCAGGTGGAAGACCGTAGCAGAGGACTTAATAAAAAATATTTGTATTTTGACATTGCTCCTAATAACGAAGACATAGCACGTGAAGCAATAATTATCTTCCAAAAAAACAATATAAGACAGACTGTCACAGTAAGACAAGCAGGCCAGTCTGAAGATATAGAACCTATCTTGCAGATTTCACCCAATACCTATTCAGCCAAAGGGGAAGGAGAAACATTTAATGTGACCATTCAAAGCAATGTAGATTATCTGGTACAAATCCAAAATGCGAACTGGATAATTGACAACGGAAGCAATGGCAATACCTACAGTTTCCAAATCCTTCCTAATGAAACATCTGAAAAACGCACAGCCAATATTTTGTTTATCAATGAAGAATACAATTTAAAGGAAGAACTCATCATTACACAGGTTCCACAAAATCAACCATCCATTAACATTTCAAGCGACTTTTACGAGATTACCTCTCAAGACAATTCCATTGACTTGACTGTGGAAGCTAATGTCACCTTCAATGTTTCTGTCAATGCAGACTGGCTAAGATTAGCATCGGGAACAACCGACATCGGGACTAACCTACTTATCTTTGAAGTCGATAGCAACAATACACCTGAAACTCGTGAAGCCGTGATTACTCTGTCTACCACCAATGGACTTACTAATACGATACGAGTAATACAAACAGGTACAGGAAGTCCTTATTTAAACCTTATTTCAACCATTGAAAATCTAACAGCAGATGCACAGAAATTTACTTTAAAAACCCAAAGTAACATTACTGACTTTGACATTAGTATAGAAAACACCGAATGGATAAATTTAGAGAATACCATCTCTGAAAAGAATCCTGATGGTTCTACCACTTTCACATACACCTTTGTAGTATCGGCAAATTCCACAGAAAATGAGCGGAGTAACCAAATCACAATTTCTAATGAAAATTATGGATTGAGCAAAACCATCACAATCAAACAGAAAGGGAAGAATATAACTGGTACAGGAAATGAGCCATACGACAAAGAAGATGGAACTTGGGATATTATATAAGTTAAAGGAATAAAAGCCTGTGGGAAAAAGATTTGGAAGAACTGTTTTCCCATCATAATTCATCAGTAAAAACATCTCTTACAACGAGACATAAAACGATTAAGTATGAAAAGATTATTATATGAAAGTTTACTATGTATCCTTGCTCTATTGACAGCATGCACTGAAAAGGATAAATTTGACTCTGCAAACACTCCATCAGGAAATTTTGTTCTGAAAGTAAAAGTGGAAAACTCTGTGGCTTCACGTACAATGATCGATGAAACCAATCATGTGCTATGGACAGAAGGTGATCAAATCGGCGTATTTGTGGAAGGATCTTCTACGCCAATACCTTTCACATATAGCAATATGTCTGGTGATATAGCCAACTTTACAGGAGAAATTCCACAAGGCAAACTGATAGCTGCCTATTATCCCTATAACGAAACTGCCAAACTGGAAGGAACAAGCCTGTCTATCAATCTCCCCAGTGAATATGAGTATTCGGAGAATCACACAAACGGTCCAATGCTGGGACAACCCGACGGAGAAAATAGTTTCTATTTCAAACACTTATGTGGCCTGTTAAAAGTCACAATAGAAGATATACCCGCAAACGCCGCTAAATTAGTGGTTGGAAGTACCAGTTGGCCCGACCCCGCCCTATATGGAGATTTCGTAATCGAGGATATCACCGTGGAAGAGCCGGTACTAACAGATAATGATTTTGAAAATCAAAGTGTAAATTATAACTTTACTTCTGAGCTAACCGGTCCTAAAACTTTTTACATACCATTACCCCCTACTACTTATCCGCTGGAAGTTTCGCTCCAAGACGCAGATAACAACTTTTTATGGTATAAAAAAGCGACTGTGACCATTCCCAGAGGAAGCATCGTAGAACTTCCAACAATTAATACAACGAAGGCGTTGGCCATCATTACCTCACATCCCAATGGCCATAGTTTCAGCGACTATAAGACTTATACAACAATAGACGTAGCAGGAATTATTAAAAATTTCTATTTAGTAGATTACGTCAAAATTAATTTACTAAGTAACCCTAATAACCGGCATGCTGAATATAACATTTACGGAGGTGCAGCTTATCCAGATGGCAAGGAAAAAGCATTTACTCAAACCCTAGACGTATATCCAGGTAAGAATATTTACACAATAAGCTGGAAAGGAAAAGACACCAGTTACAACGAAATAGAAGGAGATACCACATTTGTCATTAATTATGAAGAAGTGCCAATAATAGCTGAAGCCGTAGATTTAGGACTCTCCGTAAAATGGGCAAGTCATAATATTGGAGCATCCACAGAAGAAGAATATGGAGGCTTATACATCTGGGCAGATGCGACAGGAACTGATTTACATAGAGAAGACGAAATCTATGACGCTCTCGGAGAACATCCTGAAACTATAAATTCTATTTCAGGGGACCCTCTATATGACATTGCCACAGCTAAATGGAAAGGAAATTGGCGTCTGCCGACAGAAACTGAATTGCAAGAATTGACAAATAATTGCATATCACAAGTATGTACAATAAATGGGATAACAGGTATACGGTTCACCAGTGTAAATGGTAACAGTATCTTCCTACCTGCAGCTGGATACAATTATGGATATCATGATTTACGTGAAAGAGGCACTCTTGGACGATATTGGAGTGGTAAAGAATATTACGATATTTTCGGACATAACTATTTCAATATTTTCGGATTACAATTCTCAATTATGGATTCTCAAATAGATGTAGGTTCTCATTATTATACATTCGGTTATTCGGTTCGTCCTGTATATGGGGAACTGAATGAATAATATTTTTCATATTCCTTAAAAGGGCAAGAATCTATCCTGTATTTTACATCAGTGAGAATATTCAGTAAATAATAAAAACCAGCCAACTGATTCATATACAAATTCTTACGAATCAGTTGGCTGGTTTATACCCTTAGATATCCCCAAACGATGGAATTTCCAACCAAGCAAATGATATAAAGAATAAAAAAACGCAAGTGCGTTTGCTCTTAAACGTACTTGCGTTTTACCTAAAACGTCCTTGCGTTTGGATCAAAACGTACTTGCGTTTAAGTCCAAACGTAAAGGCGTTTTTCAGCCTTCAATTTCACTTAGTTCCAGCCAGCGCATGGTCTTCTCGTCGAGCTCGTCGTTCAGGGCTGGCAGACGTTTCGACTTCTCCGTCAGCTCGTCCACACTCAAGGTGCCACTGCACAAGTCGGCTTCCAACTGCTTCTTTTCTTCCTCCAAGGCAGCAATGTCTTTCTCCAACTGTTCCAGCTCTTTCCGTTCCTTGAACGTCAGGCGACGTTTTTCGTTCAAACGGACGCGCTGGGTCTTGTCCTCCTTCGGTTTGGCGGCCTCCTTGTCGTGTTCCGCCTTGGCCAGTTTCCAGTCGCGGTAGTCGGAATAATTTCCCGGGAAATCACGGATGTCACCCTGACCTTTGAACACCAACAGATGGTCGACCACCTTGTCCATGAAATAACGGTCGTGGCTCACCACGATGACGCATCCCTTGAAGTTCTGCAAATATTCCTCCAGCACCTGTAAAGTCACGATGTCCAAGTCGTTGGTCGGCTCGTCGAGTACCAGGAAGTTCGGATTCCGCATCAGCACCGTACAGAGATAGAGACGGCGGCGTTCTCCCCCGCTCAACTTGTACACATAGCTGTGCTGTGTTTCGGGAGTGAACAGGAAATGCTGCAGGAACTGCGAAGCCGTGAGCCGCTTGCCATTGCCCAACTCTATCACCTCGGCAATGTCGGTAATCACGTCAATCACCTTCATCTGCTCGTTGAACTTCAGTCCCTCCTGCGAGTAATAACCGAAACGAACGGTCTCGCCGATGTCCAGTGTCCCGCTGTCCGCCTTCTCCAGTCCCATCAAAATCTTGATGAACGTCGACTTGCCGGTACCGTTGTTACCCACGATACCCATCTTCTCATAACGGGCAAAGACGTACGAGAAATCGTCCAGTATCACCAGGTCGCCGAAACGCTTGCAGAGATGGTCGGCCTCGAAAATCTTCGAACCGATGTACGACGCCTTGACATCCAGTTTCACGTTCGAGTCATAGCTCCGCTGCTTGGCCACTTTCTCTAGTTCATAGAACGCTTCTTCCCGATAGCGGGCCTTATGACCGCGAGCCTGCGGCATCCGTCGCATCCATTCCAGCTCCGTGCGATACAGGTTGTTGGCACGGGCAATCTCCGCATTGGTCGCCTCGATGCGCTCCTGACGTTTTTCCAGGTAATAACTGTAATTTCCTTTATAAGAATACAGCTGGCGGTTGTCTATCTCTATGATTTCCGAGCATACCCGGTCCAGAAAATAACGGTCGTGTGTCACCATGAGCAAACTTAGGCTTCCGCGGTTCAGGTATTCCTCCAGCCACTCGGTCATATCCAAGTCGAGGTGGTTGGTCGGCTCGTCCAGAATCAGCAGGTCCGGTTCCGTAATCAGCACATTGGCCAATGCCACCCGCTTCAGCTGTCCGCCGGACAAATGTCCGATTTTCTGCGAAAAGTCACGGATTTTCAACTGCGAGAGAATCTGCTTGGCCCGGCGTTCGTAATCCCACGCCTTCTCGTGCTCCATCCGTGCTAACAGGTCATCCAGTCCGGGATTGCCGGGTGTTTCCATGCACCGCTCGTATTCCTTGATCAGTTCTACCGTGGAGTTGCCATGATAAAAACAAGCTTCGAGCACGGTCAACTCTTCCGGATACTTCGGGCTTTGTTCCAAATAACCCACGCGCAGGTCGCGACGGAAAGTGATTTTTCCTTCGTCATAGCCTTCCTTTCCCGCCAGGATGTTCAGCAAGGTGGTCTTGCCCGAACCGTTCTTGGCAATCAGTCCGATACGCTGTCCTTCCGCAATGCCAAAAGATATTCCATTAAAAAGGACCAAGTCGCCGAACGACTTGGTCAGGTTTTCTACTTGTAAATAAGGAGTCATAATTGATTGCTTCTAAAGTACATAAGCCGAAAGCTCAATCCATGGCCGCTTCCACCTCGTTCTTAATCCGTTCGAATTCCGCTTTCAGGTTGCACGGCTGTCCGTTGCGCACCTTGTCCCAAATCAGGGCCACCGGATTCACTCTTACCTTCGAGCCACCGAACTGCAAGGCCGGATATTCTTTCGGCCCATCAATGACCGTCACCCATTCCATGCCGTCCATCTCATTGACCAAAATCACACCGAAAGCCGTGCCGAATCCTTCCCATGCCTGACGCTGCTTGGGGTTGAAACGCCCGCTGTCCATCACCTTCTGCAAATTTGCCAAATCGGCTTCCGTGCCCGTAAAGTCCTTGGTCAGCTGTTTCTTGACTGTGGAAACGGCCCAATCGTAATCTTCGTTTATCTGGTTGATTTCCAGCACCCGCACCGGAATTGTCGCTTTCACTGGCTTGTCGGAGGCAGTGCGTACCTTCAACGAAGCTACAATTGCCTCTCCAGCTTTCGGGCTCTCTCCTTTGATTACGGTAAACGAACATTCCACCGAAATCTCACCTCGTCCGGTCACCCAAATGTGCGTAGTGTACCACACATTGTTTTCCTGAAAGCTCTCGGCTGAATAGACACAGTCCCAACTTCCCAACTTTACTTTCTTGGCTCCGCGCACCTCGCGCAATTCATCTTCCATGCACGCCGCAGCATAATCCGGCCCTTCGCCCCGATAGGCCGAAATGCGGAAATTGCCGCTCCACTTGTTCGGATTATAAAACAGAAAACTGTCTTCCGTATCCTCAAATTCACACCAGTTGTCGGGGTACTCCAGTGAAAACCATGCCCCCGGAGAAATATATTTTTTCATGATATGTTTGTTTTATGTTCGTATACCTATCGGACTGATTTACTTCAGCGGAAGAATCTCAATCCAATAATCATCCGGGTCGTTGATGAAATACAGTCCCATCTGCTCATTTTCGAAGCAGACGCATCCCATTTCCTTGTGAAACTTGCGGGCCTCGTCGTAGTCGCCTGCCACCCGCAGACAGAGATGACTTTCATTCTCACCCAGCTCATACGCTTCGGTATGGTCACGCAGCCAGGTCAGTTCCAACAGGAAATCCGAACTACCGTCGGTGAGGTACACCAGGATGAACGAACCGTCGGCCGCTTCCTTGCGGTGAGACTCGTGCAGGCCCAGCGCCTTCTCATAAAACTGGATACTTTTTTCGAGGTTGGTCACGTTGATATTGAAATGGTCAAATCTTCCTTTTATTTCCATGTCTTTTTCTATTTAGTTTTCTACAATATATCAATCCAAGTCTGTCTGCTGGCCCCTACGAGCAGGTACCCACACACGTGTGCCCTCCTGTGCAGCCAACGGGACGAAAGCCCTTGCCTTTCGGTAGGATTCGTCGAAATGCATCGGTACAAAGATAGCAGTTTTTATCCGTTTCACAAACTGCACAGGGCCACGCATGTATTCCTTTCCCAGCCGGGGGTCCACTGGAAACATCACCACATCCATCCGGTCGGTATAAGCAGCAATGTCTTCCAATTCCCGGAGAAAGAAACCTTCATCACGCTTCCATTCCGCTTCCGGACTCTCGTCCATCCAGTGCCAGTTGTTCAGGTCACCGGCGTGAAACACCGTTTTTCCCTCTACCTTCACTAAGAACGAGACGCCGATGTCGGTCGAGCCAAAGGCACGGATTTCCAGACAATCATCCTGAAACACATCGCCTTTCCGCATCCGAATTACTTTCCGTTCCTGTTCCTCCTCGGCAGAAAGCATAATGTCGCGCGAAAACACATAGACAATGTCCGGCCGGCGTGCATTCCACGACAACACCTCCCGATTGAAATGGTCGTAATGGGAATGACTGGCCAACACATACAGCCGCCCTTCCCGTGAAAGGATTTCGTCGTGCAGAATCCCCTTGTCAGCCGACCGGGAATCTTCAAAATAATCAAATACGATGGTATAGCCTTCGCCCAACAGGGCAAAGCCGCTATGATACAGATATACCAATTTCATGAGGTCTATTTTCCTGCTATGGGTTGTACGTATGCCCTCGTGGCCTTGTCTATTTCCAAGAACATGTAATTCACCTTTCCCGAATGAATCAGGTCTTTATGTTCGTTATAAATACGGGTAGCATATTCCTTGGATTTCTCGAACATGAACTTCGACACACTCTCCTGCGACTTTCCCATCATGGTAGAATCCAGTTTCTCTTCTGGGAAGAAGTCGTCCAGGTTCACGTCACCAATCATGGACGTTTCCAGAAAATGAATATTCCGATGCAGACGGTCTGTGTAATAACCCACGAACATGTGGCCCGGCACCCGCACCAGAATCGGGTTGATATTGACGGCTTTCAGCAAAGAGGCAAACAGCACGCTTCCGTCCACACAGTTAATCTGGGCCGATTTCAAGGCATCGTCGAACGTCCGCACCCGCTGGGTGAACACCACGTTCGAAGAAAGGCTGCTGTTGCTGATGGAACTGTACTTGAACCCTCTTTTCTGCAACACATACCACAATGCATACACCTGCTTGTCGACCACCGTTGTGTCCTTGCTCTGATACCCCCAGAAACGGTTGACGATACGCGAATCAAGAGCTTCGCGCAACACCTGACTGATGTTCGGGTTATCCTCATTCACATATGCGGCAAAGAACTCACCTGTGTCGTGAAACTTCATGTTGCTGTCGATATAACCCAATTTTGTTCCGTTTGCCACATATCCCAACAGACACTCGTTGATGCTGCGCACGGAATAGGTATGTACCGCCGAATATACTCGCCCGTTGTTCAGCTTCGCCTGCACCGACACCGTCACCGGCATGGCCTGTGTGTTCTCCAGCAACGCCTGATAGTTCCATATTACGTCCGGGAAAATCAGGTATTCCTTCCCCGACTCCGGCAAAATGAATTCAGAAATAGAATGGGCAAAAAACGGCGTTTCCGCTAATTCAATGTGAAGTTTGCTATTGGCATGAGGACTGCGTATCTTGATGGCGATACACGATTTAGGATTGCCCAAATAGGTACTGTCGCCCGGCACAATCAACTGGGCATCGGTCGTGGCGGTGGAAAGAATCGTAACGGGGAAGATATTTCCACCCAATTCGTCGGTAATTTCCAGTCCGGATGAAAAAGGTTCATACCTAAAAATATACAAAGTCGTAGCAATGGTAACCAGCACGGCCAACACGAAAGTGGCCAGCTTCCATTTATTCTCTTTCCTGATTTTAAACTTTCTCAGTAACATCATCACAAAATTACCCATTAAAAAAATACCGGAGCAGCCCCGGATAAAAACTTCCCCCCGTGCCTGCTCCGGCCTGCGGTTATCTTACCGCAATACTTTCTATTTCTACCAGCACTCCTTTCGGCAAAGCCTTTACGGCTACAGCCGAACGAGCTGGGAAATCGCCCTCAAAATACTGGGCATACACAGCATTCATGTCGCCAAACAAGGCCATATCAGACAGGAATACCGTAGTCTTCACGACATTGGCAGTAGTCAGTCCGGCTTCAGCCAGCACGTTCTTGATGTTTTCAAACACCCGTGTGGTCTGTTCCTTGATTCCACCTTCCACTACCTCGCCTGTAGCCGGGTCTACCGGAATCTGTCCAGACAAGAATACCATACCATTTACTTCCACAGCCTGGCTGTATGGGCCAATGGCAGCAGGAGCTTTTTCTGTAAAAATTACTTTTTTCATAAGAGTTAATCAATCATTTAAATTGTATTTTCAACGGCTAAATTAGCACATTTCTTTCAATCGGGAGAGAGAAATATGAAAAAAAGTCACCATTTATTCGTGATTATCACAAAAAACACTTACTTTTGTCCTCGCAATGAAGCAAAAGGGTATCTGGAAACGTATATCGCATCCTATTCCCGGTTCAAAAACAACAATCAAAATCTTTCGAAATTCAAATACGTGTGAAAGAGGAAAGAGACCTCTTGATGGTTTGTCATGTTTCACACGGCCAATATTAATTATATCATTTAACCTATTTTATGTACAATATCATTCAATTAAACGACAAAGATTTGTCGGAATTGCAGCAGATTGCCAAAGAGTTGGGTCTGAAAAAAACCGATTCACTGCGAAAAGAAGAATTGGTATACCGCATTCTGGACGAACAAGCTATTGTCGGTGCCACCAAGAAAGTGGCCGCCCAACAAAACAATGAAGAACGCAAAGAAGGGCAGCCACGCAAGCGTTCACGCATCAGCATAAAAAAAGAAGGGGACAAAGTGTATACAGCTACCAAAGACAAAGCGCAGAAACTGGAAGCCAACACCCCTGTTCTCCCGGCTCCGGCACCTTTATTTAAAGAAATACCTGCTCCAGCCGAAAACACAACAATTACAGAAAAAGTACCTGCAGAAGGAGAAACGATTCCTGTAGAAACTACAGCCGCAGAAGAAAAGCCCAAAGCAAAACGCGGACGGAAACCGGGTTCTAAAAACAAATCGACACTGGCACGCGAGGCAATGGAAGCACAGAAAAAAGCGGAAGAAGAGAAAAACACAGAAGCCCAAGAGGTAGTTGTTCCTGCTGCTGAAGATGACATGGAGCTTCCACCGCTCGACCTGAAGGGCGGAGACGATTTCGTTCCCATCGAAGACCTTCCTTCCGAAAAATCTGAAATCCCCTCGGAACTGCTCGGCAACTTCGAAGCT
>ERZ779913.667-NODE-667-length-11403-cov-2.82931_pt1 | contig 11403 bp, 8 predicted proteins | sample MGYA00511547_ERZ779913 | MGnify/ENA primary metagenome ERZ779913 (study PRJEB29588, sample SAMEA2149539) | human gut metagenome | biome: human gut; feature: human-associated habitat; material: faeces | place: Denmark | collected 2008/2010 ...
CAGTTCAACGTCTTCACATGGTCCTGATCGGCCAGAATATTGCTACGTCCGTTGTCTACGATGATGATATGCAATTCTCCTCCCTTACGAGGCTTACGATAATGAGAGGTATAGGTTGTAATCGGCTGTCCTGTACCCGAACGTGCCAACAGACGGGTAAATACCCCCAAGGCTTCCCGGTCGGGCACAATCTTTTCCAGTCCGAAAGCGGCAATCTGCAGTTTCGGCTGTGAAGTTCCCATATCGGCATTTCCTTCGTTAGTACACACCACAAACTCACCGGTAGAAGCGACCGCAAAATTGGCACCAGTCATGGCAGCTTCTGCTTCAATAAATTTATGACGCAGATTCTTGCGGGCGGCATGGGTCAGGTAAGTCTGGTCGTTGTTGCCCGGTTCCGTACCCATTTCCTTCACAAACAATTCACCGATTTCCTCTTTCTTGATATGGATGGCAGGCACCACAATGTGACTCGGCTTCTTGTGCATGAGCTGAAGAATTCGTTCGCCCAAATCACTTTCCACCACGTCGATGCCTTTCTGCATCAGAAACTCATTCAATCCACACTCTTCGGCCAGCATGGACTTGCTTTTGATGAAGTGATGCACATTGTGTCCGTGCAGAATATTATAAATAATAGAGCAATACTCATCGGCATCCTTCGCCCAATATACATGCGCCCCGTTTGCCTGTGCATTTTTTTCAAATTCCTGCAGGAGCTGGTCGAGGTGACTGTTACTGTACATCTTGATGGCAGAAGCCATGTCACGCAAATGCTCCCATTCCGGTACTTCCCGGCTCATCTTATCACGTTTGGCACGCATCATCCACAACGTCTGGTCGTGCCAGGCTGCCAGTTCCCTGTTTTCCTGAAACTTCTCGGCAGCTTTTGAATGTTTCGTACTCATAATCCTGCTGCTAAAACTTCTACGATATGAATGGTTTTAATGGGTAATTTGTCACGGGAAATGATTCCGTTCTGGTGCATCAGGCAAGAACTGTCCGCACCCACAATGTATTCGGCTCCCGTATCGATGTGACGTTGCACCTTGTCACGTCCCATTTGTCCGGACACGGCATGTTCTTCTACGGCAAACATACCTCCAAAACCGCAACATTCATCCGGACGTTCCGGTTCCACTACCTCGATGTCTTTTACCAGCGACAACAAATCGCGCAGCTTGCTATAATAAGGTATATTCAGTTCACTTGGGGAAGAAAGATGCATCAAGCGAACTCCATGACAACTGTTCTGGATGCTCACTTTATGCGGAAAAGATGCCTTCAAAGAAGTAGGTTTTACCACATCATGGATAAACTCACAAATATCATAGATTTTCTCTTCACTGGCACAACGGTGCGACTCTTTCGCCAACAGATTGCCATAATGGTCGCGTACAAACACTACGCAACTGGCCGACGGGCCTACAATGTAATCATACTGTTCAAAAAGCCGGTCAAAGCGCTTAGCCAGCTCTACAGACTCGTTTTCAAACCCCGCATTTGCCATTGGTTGTCCGCAGCAAGTCTGATCCAGCGGATAATCTACGTCCACTCCCAGACTCTTCAGCAACTTAAAAGAAGCTACTCCCACCTGTGGATAAACGGCATTGATATAACAGGGAATAAATAATCCTACTTTCATATATCTAAATCAGTTATTAGTCTTCTTTCGGTTGGCAAAAGTAAGAGGTTTTCTTCGGATATGAAAATTTTCCCTTGCATTTTGAACATGATTTCAGTTCGGACAACAAAATGTTATAAATGCGTGCGCCCCGCGAATCACTTCGCAGGGCGCACCCAACTAATAACTAACTTCTTTTACTTTTGTGGTTTACGTAATTTCTATATGACTAACACTGCAAAGATACGGGAATCCGCTTTTTCGGGCAATACCTAAAATTGGGTATTTTAGAATCGGTCCAAACAGCAGGATTCACTTACAGATTCATTTTTACCTCGCTTAATTCCACCAGCTTGTTTACAATGGCATAAATGGTCAATCCAGCAGCCGAATGTATCTGCAACTTTCGGGTGATGTTCCTCCGGTGAGTAATGACCGTATGCACGGAGATATACAACTTCTCGGCAATCTCCTTGTTGGTCATGCCACGTACCACACAGCCCACAATTTCCTTTTCCCGCTGGCTCAAGGAATCCGGCTCACTGTCTTCTTCTCCCGCCATGTTCATCAGCTGTGAAATCTTGTGCGCCAGTGAATCTACGTCATCAAACAACCCCACGGAATCGTCATATCCTTTCAACTGGCTGGCATCTACCATCGTATAGATCAGTGAGACAAATTTCATCGGCGCCTCCGGATACTCTTGCTTGAAAGCGACGACGTCGAACCATCCTCCAAACTGAGGATTTATCACCAATATCTGAGGTCTGTGTGCCTCCATACAATGCCGCAAGCCCTCTTCCGAAGAAATCTCAATAACCTGTATGGGCAAGTCGGGCAGACGTCTTAACACAGACACCAACCCGCTACGGACAATCATCGATTTTTCGGCTACCGCAATGTATATTGTTTCCTGCGATTTCATTTTATTTCTTTTTCAAGCTCCATAATGGCAGGTACAAAGATGTAATCTTCCACCCGGTTGTGTGAAGCCAAATCTTCCTCACAACTAAAAATATCGAACAGTGTGGCATTCAACAGCTGGTTGTCACCGCCCGAAGGATAATATTTGATAATGATATTCTTCAAGTCTGTCAACTTGGCGTTTATCTGGTCGTGATGACGCGCAAACACTCCGATGCTATAGTCCGGCAAACGCTCTCCTTGCAACAAATGTTCTACATAGATAAACACTTTCTTATTCTCATATTCCATGTGTTTCCGTACCTCGTGTACATAGGCATCGAAAAACTGGACAATGAGAAAGGCCACTTCGTTTTCCGACGAACAGTCGATGGCTTCAATCAGTTTCCGGCGAATGGTGGGCAACTGAAAATCCAGAAAATAAGAATGAGCCCTCTTCAGATAGTCCATCAAGGCAGGAATGGAAAGCCCGCTCAGATGGTCATGGATATGGTTGCTCTCCTCGCCGAGAAAGTTCACTACAATTAAAAACGTATTGCAGTCCACATGGTTCATGGCACAGACCTCCTGTACCGACTTGTCACCGAATCCGAGCGAAACGCCAAAACGGCTCAACACCTGCAAAAGCGCATAATTCTCGCATATCAAGTCGCTCATCTTGTCAGTCGGCTTATACATCCGGGTGGTATGGTTACACATAAATATCGTATTCATTATTTTACGGTGCAAAGTAAAGGAATCCTCACAAAAGGCACAATCCCTAATTTTAGGTATATTTCAACAGCCTTTTTAATCCCGGCAAAGATAAACCGGGACAGCACATTTTCCCAGTCTGAAAATACAAAAATTCTCTAAATAAAAAGAGGAAAAACTACCCCCGATATGCAGAAATAAGTTACCTTTGTTACAGAAACATTAAAATCATTGCATTATGTATACCATACAAGCCAACGCTTCCGGCACACGGAGCATCGAAGTATCTGAGAAACATCTGGAAACTATTGAAAAATATTCCCTCTTTCAACAACTCATCGACAGCAACGGCATCGTAGACGAGACCGTGCTCGACAAGCTGAAGCTGAACATCCGTTCACTGATTGCTTCCATGGAAGAGAACAGCAAGGATTTGCTCGACTTGTGCATCGACGTCATCTACCACAACAACATGAAGGCCTTCGGATTGCACCAGCTCATCCTGCTCTATATCAAATGGGAAAGAGAAAAAGAAGAGAAAGAAGAAGACGAAGAAGAATCTACAGAAAACTCATAAATTGCCTTGAAAGAATACAAGCTGACCGACTGGCTGCCTACCACCAAGAAAGAAGCCGAACTGAGAGGATGGAATGAACTGGATGTGATTATTTTCAGCGGGGACGCCTACGTGGACCATCCTTCTTTTGGAGCTGCCGTCATCGGACGAATGCTCGAAGCCAAAGGACTGAAAGTAGCCATCATCCCCCAACCTAACTGGCGCGACGACTTGCGCGACTTCAAGAAATTAGGACGCCCTCGTCTGTTCTTCGGTGTTTCTGCCGGATGCATGGACAGCATGGTGAACAAATATACAGCCAACAAGCGACTGAGAAGTGAAGACGCGTATACTCCGGACGGACGTCATGACATGCGCCCGGAGTATCCCAGTATTGTCTATACGCAGATTCTGAAGAAGCTGTATCCCGACGTACCGGTGGTTTTGGGAGGTATTGAAGCTTCCCTGCGACGGCTGACCCACTACGACTACTGGGAAGAAAAGCTGCGTCCTTCCATCCTGGTGGAATCGGGAGCGGACTTGCTGATTTACGGCATGGGCGAAAAGCCTATTACGGAACTGAGTGAACGACTGCTGAAAGTGGAAGGAGAAACGCATGCCGGCGACCTGCCGCACGACATTCCACAGACAGCCTACCTGATTTCGCAGAAAGAAGTAACCAACTTGCCGGAGAACCCCAACGGACAAGGAGACCTTACCTTGTATTCCCATGAGGAATGTCTGAAAGACAAGAAAAAACAGGCACAGAATTTCCGCCACATCGAGGAGGAATCCAACCGTTATGCCGCAGCCCGCATACTGCAACAGGTAGGCAAGCAGACGGTAGTTACCAATCCTCCCTATCCCCCGATGACACAAGGAGAGCTTGACATGTCGTTCGACCTGCCTTATACCCGTCTGCCGCATCCCAAATACAAAAACAAACGGATTCCGGCATACGAGATGATTAAATTCTCTGTCAACATCCACCGGGGATGCTTTGGCGGATGCGCTTTCTGTACCATTTCGGCCCATCAGGGAAAGTTCATTGTCAGCCGAAGCAAGGAAAGTATCCTTAAAGAAGTGAAGGCCATCACCGAAATGCCCGACTTCAAAGGCTATCTGAGCGACTTGGGAGGTCCTTCGGCCAACATGTATCAGATGGGAGGAAAAGATACGTCCCTCTGTCAGCGTTGCAAACGCCCGTCGTGTATCCACCCCAAAATCTGCCCGAACTTGAATACCGACCATTATCCGCTGCTGGAAATTTATCATGCGGTAGACAGCTTGCCGGGCATCAAGAAAAGCTTTATCGGAAGCGGGGTACGCTACGACCTGCTGCTTCACCAAAGCAAGGACGCGAAAACCAACCAAAGTACCAAAGAATATACACGCGAACTGATTACACGTCACGTGAGCGGACGACTGAAGGTGGCACCGGAACATACCAGTGACAAAGTGCTCTACCTGATGCGCAAACCGCCCTTTGAGCAGTTCTATGAGTTCAAGCGTATCTTCGACAAAATCAATAAGGAAGCCGGACTGCGGCAGCAGATTATTCCTTATTTCATCAGCAGCCATCCCGGATGTACGGAAGAGGATATGGCCGAACTGGCCGTCATCACCAAGAAGCTGGATTTCCATCTGGAGCAGGTGCAGGATTTCACCCCGACCCCCATGACGGTCTCCACGGAAGCATGGTACACCGGCCTGCATCCATACACCCTGGAACCCGTCTACTCTGCCAAAACGCCGCGTGAAAAGCTGGCCCAGCGTATGTTCTTCTTCTGGTACAAGCCCGAAGAACGCAAGGCCATCATCAACGAACTGCGGAAAATCGGCCGGAACGACTTGATTAATAAACTATACGGAAAATAAGGAGTCTACGTGGGATTTGTCCGTGTTAGGCATGACGCGGACGAATCTTACGGACCACCGTTGACAATGTTTTCTGAATGGTCTTGGTCAGCACAATCAACGTGACGGCCACCAGAATCAGAAAAATTCCCCAAGCTTCCTGCGCCGTAAACGATTCGCCGAAAATCAAAGCACCGATACAGACAGCCGTCACCGGCTCCATGGCTCCTAAGACAGAGGTAAGCGTACCCCCGATATGCTGTACGGCCAACACCAGCGTAATATTAGAGATGACGGTCGGTACCACGGCCAACAGCACCAGATTCCCTACCGACACGGCATCCGGCACCGGCTGTATTCCTTGATTAGTCAGCGCCTTCACGGCAAACATCACCGTGCTGACAATAAACACATAAAAAGCCAGTTTCCGCCCGTTCATATCGCGCAGACGGGATTTGTTGACAGCCACAATGTAACTGGCGTAGCATACTGCCGAAAGCAGGACGATAATCACCCCCGACACATCAAACGACAATTCATCTCCTTTCAATGAAAGTTCGGACACTCCGTACACGGCCAGCAGAATGGCAACCCATGTCACCCACGACGCCTTCTCACGAAACAGCATCCACATCAGCATGGTGACGAACACCGGATAGGTGAAATGCAGGGTAGTGGCCACTCCCGCCCCCATAAAACCATATCCCCAAAACAAGAACATAGCTGAACCTGTATAAAACAATCCCAACAAAAGAAACAGCGGAATATCCCACAGCTCTATATGAAACGATTCCTTCTTCACCTTCATCATCACCCCCAAAGCAAAGGTGGCAAAAAGGAAACGATAGAAAAGAATGGAATCAAACATCATCCCTTTCTGCATCAGCGGAAGGGTAAACAAGGGAATCAAACCGAATGTCACCGAAGTGGCAAGTCCATAGAAAAATCCTTTCAAGCTGTTCATACTGCGAAATGTAAGAATAAGTGCCGCAAAGGTACACAATTCAGGCCGATATACCTAACGCAAAAGAGGCCACAGAAACCTTCATCGGGTTTCTGCAGCCTCTTTCATCTATTTCTATCGCAATAATCAGCGGTCTTTTATCGGCTTGTAGTCCACTTCCTCCAGCACGTTCTTGTAGGCCGGACGGATGATGCGACGACCTTCGAAATTCAGCTCCTCAATGCGGTGTGCCGTCCATCCTACGATACGGGCCATAGCAAACAGCGGGGTATAGATTTCATGCGGCAATCCCATCATTTCGTAGATAAATCCCGAATAGAAGTCCACGTTCGAACATACCTGCTTCTTGGTACCTTTCACCTTCTTGAAACATTCTATGGCACGCTGTTCCAACAGTTCCAGAAAGGCAAATTCCTTTTCGCATCCCTTTTCTGCCACCAGCTCGCCGGCCAGTTCCTTCAGCAAGACCGCACGCGGGTCGGAAATGGTGTACACCGCATGACCGATACCGTAAATCAGTCCGCTGCCGTCGTAAGCTTCTTTGTTCAGCATCCGGGTCAGATAGGTATCAATCTCATCCACATTCGTCCAATCGGAAATCACCTCCTTCAAGTGATGGAACATCTTGATCACCTGAATATTGGCACCTCCATGCAACGGACCTTTCAAAGAACCGATACCGGCGGCGATGCTGGAATAGGTATCCGTACGGGTAGAGCTGGTGACACGTACTGTAAACGTAGAGTTGTTACCACCTCCGTGTTCAGCCTGCAATACCAACAGCAAGTCGAGCATACGGGCTTCCAGCGGCGTATAATCCTTTTTAATCATATAAAGGAAGTTCTCGGCCAGCGACAGGTTCTCGTGCGGGTGACGGATATGCAAGGAACGTCCGTGGATGCTGTGACGATAAATGTTGTAAGCATACGCAATGATGGTCGGGAACTTGGAAATCAACTCGATGGACTGACGCATCAGGTTGTCGCGTGAGATGTCATCCGGATTCGGGTCGAATGTATACATCTCCAGCACGCTACGCGCCAGGATGTTCATGATGTTCTGACCTTCCAGGTCGATGATGTTCATCGTGGTCTTCTTGTCGAGCGGCATGTTGTCATTAATCAGTTCCTTGAACGAAGCCAGCTGCTCACTGTCCGGGAGTTCCCCCGAAAGCAACAGATAAGCCACTTCCTCGAAGCCGAAACGTTTCTCGCGCAACAGCGCATGAGCGATGTCGTCCAAGTCGTATCCACGATAGAACAACTTGCCCGGAATCGGTTTCAGTCCCTGGTCGGTACGTTCATACCCTACCACATTACCAATCTTCGTCAGTCCCACCAGTACTCCCGTACCGTCTTCATTACGAAGACCACGCTTCACGTTGTATTTTGTAAACAGTTCATTGTCTATACGGCATGCCTGCTTGGCACATTCGGAAAGCTTGTAAACGATATATTCCTTTTTCATAAACTTCTCTTTTATCCATTAATCATTCCGACAAAAGAACCGTCTGCTCTTACAGCAGTTCGACGATTCGCTGTCCAAAATCCTTTGTTCCCAGTGCGTTTCCTTTCGGCATGAAACGGGCCAGATCGGCCGTGGCTTCTCCGTTGGAGAATGCTTTTTCCAGTGCATTCACAATCAGCTGGGCAGCTTCTTTCCAACCCATGTATTCCAGCATCATCACCGACGACAACAACAGGGAACAAGGATTCACTACATCCTGTCCGGCAATGTTCGGTGCCGTGCCGTGAGTCGCCTCAAAAATGGCATGGCCGGTCTGGTAATTGATGTTGGCACCCGGTGCGATACCGATACCGCCCACCATGGCAGCCAGCTGGTCGGAAATATAATCTCCATTCAGGTTCAATGTCGCAATCACAGAATATTCTTCCGGCAGCAACAGCGTATTCTGAAGGAACGCATCGGCAATGCAGTCCTTCACCACCAGTTTGCCTTCATTGATAGCTTTGGCTACGGCAGCCTTGGCAGATTCCTCGCCCAAGTCTTTCTTCAGACGGTCATACTCGTTCATGGTGAAAGTACGGTCCTTGAATTCCGTTTCAGCCACTTCGTATCCCCAGCGCTTGAAGCCTCCTTCGGTAAACTTCATGATGTTTCCTTTATGTACCAGTGTCACTGAAGGCAGTCCATTATCCAATGCAAATTGGATGGCCGCACGTACCAACCGCTGTGTACCTTCCTTCGAAACCGGTTTCACGCCGAATGAAGAAGTCTCCGGGAAACGTACCTTGGTAACCCCCATTTCGTCGTGCAGGAACTTATAGAACTTCTGCGCTTCAGGAGTACCCTGTTCCCATTCGATACCGGCATAAATATCCTCTGTATTTTCACGGAAAATATACATGTTCACTTTATGAGGCTCTTTTACCGGAGAAACCACACCCTTGAACCAACGTACCGGACGCAGGCAGACATACAAGTCGAGCGTCTGGCGCAGCGCCACATTCAACGAACGGATACCTCCACCTACCGGAGTAGTGAGCGGCCCCTTGATACCTACCAAGTATTCCTTGAATGCATCCAGCGTAGCCTGCGGCAACCATTCACCTGTCTTTTCAAACGCCTTACCCCCTGCCAGCACTTCTTTCCATTCAATGCTGCGCTTGCCCACGTAGGCCAGCTCTACTGCTGAATTGACAATTTTCTGACATACCGGAGTAATTTCAGCGCCTACTCCATCGCCTTCGATAAAAGGAATCACCACATTGTCGGGAACCATCAGTTTCCCGTCTTCCATATACATCTTGCTGTTACTCATATCTCTCTTATTTTTTAAAGGTGTTCAAGGCAGAACCTGCTTTGAACCAGTTAATTTGCATTTCATTATAGGTGTGAAGCACTTCGAAAGTCTCCGTCGTGCCGTCATCGTGCGTCAATACGGCATACAGCGGATGTCCCGGTGCAAAATGCTGCAATCCCAGGATGGAAATCCGGTCGTGTTCACGCACCTTGTCGTAATCATCCTTGTTGGCAAAAGTCAGTGCCAGCATACCTTGTTTCTTCAGGTTGGTTTCATGGATACGTGCAAAGCTCTTGGCCAAAATCACCCGTACATTCAAGAAACGCGGTTCCATGGCCGCATGTTCACGGCTGGAGCCCTCTCCGTAGTTTTCTTCTGCCACGACAATAGAACCCATGCCCTTCGCCTTGTACTGCTTGGCCACGGCAGAAACCGCCTCATACTCACCCGTCAGCTGATTCCATACGCAGTTCGTCTTTCCGTTGAAGGCATTGACTGCGCCCATCAGCATGTTGTCGGAAATATTTTCCAAGTGCCCACGGAAGCGCAACCACGGTCCGGCCATGGAAATATGGTCAGTGGTACATTTTCCCTGTGTCTTGATCAGCAGCGGCAGTTCCAGGAAATCTTCACCGTTCCATGGAGCAAACGGTTCCAGCTTCTGCAAGCGCTGTGAATCCGGCTGAATGGTAACTTCCACCTTACCTCCGTCGGCCGAAGGAGCCACATACCCATTGTCATCCACCGTAAAGCCTTTCAAAGGCAAGGTTTCTCCCGTAGGCGGATCCAGTTTCACCGCTTCGCCCTTTTCATTCTTCAGGGTATCCGTCAGCGGATTGAAGCACAAGTCACCGGCAATGGCAAAAGCGACTGCAATTTCCGGTGAAGTGATGAAGGCATGCGTATTCGGATTGCCATCAGCACGTTTGGCAAAGTTACGGTTGAACGAGGTCACAATGGAATTGGCCCGCAACGGATCATCAGTCACACGCTTCCACTGTCCGATACATGGACCGCAGGCATTAGTCATCACCACGCCACCGATACTCTTCAGGTCTTCAATCATGCCATCACGCTGGGCCGTGCAATACACCTGCTCGGACCCTGGGTTGATAATCAGCGAAGCCTGCATCTTCAGTCCCTTTGCCTTTACCTGACGGGCTACCGAAGCCGCACGGCTCAAATCCTGATAAGAAGAGTTGGTGCAGGAGCCAATCAGTCCCACCTCCATCTTCTGCGGGAAACCTTCCTTCTTCACACGAGCGGCAAACTCTGAAATCGGACAGGCCGCATCGGGAGTAAACGGACCGTTTACATACGGTTCCAAAGCTGAAAGGTCGATTTCAATCAACCGGTCATAGTATTTCTCCGGAGCCTGTGCCACTTCCGCATCCGCCTGCAAGTCGGCTGCATTAGCCTCAGCCAGTGAAGCAATCTCCTCACGGCCAGTCGCACACAGGTAGCGTTTCATTTCCTCATCGTACGGGAAGACCGAAGTCGTAGCCCCCACTTCCGCTCCCATGTTGCAGATGGTAGCCTTTCCGGTAGCCGACAACGAATGCGTACCTTCTCCAAAATATTCGATGATGGCATTGGTTCCCCCTTTCACGGTCAGAATGCCTGCCAGCTTCAGAATCACATCCTTCGGCGAAGCCCAACCGTTCAGTTTACCGGTCAGCTTCACACCAATCAGTTTCGGCATCTTCAGTTCCCATTCCATGCCGGTCATCACGTCCACCGCGTCGGCACCGCCTACGCCGATGGCAATCATTCCCAAGCCACCTGCATTCGGCGTATGAGAATCGGTACCCACCATCATTCCGCCCGGGAATGCATAATTCTCGAGCACCACCTGATGGATGATTCCTGCTCCCGGCTTCCAGAAGCCGATGCCGTATTTCGAAGCCACACTCTTCAAAAAGTCATATACCTCTTTATTTGTGGTACAAGCGGAAGGTAAATCCTCTTCCACTCCTTTATATGCTTGAATCAAATGGTCGCAATGTACAGTGGCAGGCACT
>ERZ779913.683-NODE-683-length-11233-cov-6.27357_pt1 | contig 11233 bp, 8 predicted proteins | sample MGYA00511547_ERZ779913 | MGnify/ENA primary metagenome ERZ779913 (study PRJEB29588, sample SAMEA2149539) | human gut metagenome | biome: human gut; feature: human-associated habitat; material: faeces | place: Denmark | collected 2008/2010 ...
GAGGTCGGAAAACGAAAGTAGGAGAAAAACTACTTCGTTTTCCTCCTACTCGATTGGAATGATAGGCTGGGAAATAGGGTAAGATGTCAGGACCTTGTGCCCTCCTTCGGGATGGCGGGGATCGTTGGTAAGGAGGGCGTTTTCACATAATCCGCACAATCCCGCCCCCTGTTTTTCACATTTTCCGTACTAAATATAGGCTATGTTTTCACACTTTCCCCACTATTCAGGCTCCTATATTTCACATTTTCCCCATCGAGAACAGCCTTGAATTTCACATTTTCCCCGATTTAGGTTTAGTCTTCGTCTGTCAGAAGACGCCTGTGGCGCAAGTCGGTTTCCGTCTCTTGAAGTCGGCGGTTAAGCTCCAACTGCATGGAAGAGGAAGGGTGTCGGGGCAGCCGGATGCAATAGATGCCTGTGGCCTAATGGCGGATATGGGTGAGATGGCTGATACGATAAAGGTAGGAATTCCTTTATTTCCTTTCTGCTACGAATCTACGCAGCAGGAAAGACAGGAAATAGGGAAAAGTATAGAATTTGCCATTAAATCCGATGTTCTTGTATCCCAGTTTGATACCATATTTCACGTCAGGATATTTGTCGTCTTTTAGCAACTTGTTCAGTGAGGCTGTAGCCCCGTCGTTGGCTTTTACCTCCACAGGTATGAGCGAATCGGCGTCTCTTATGAAGAAGTCCATCTCAAGGGCTGGCTTGTCGCTATTGTAATAAAACAACTGGTAGCCTTGCTTAACGAGCATGTCACCTACGATATTCTCATATATGGCTCCTTTATATGTGCCGAGATTCTTGTTAGCCCTCAGGTCTTCCTGCGCCTCTTCGTCAAGCGAGGCAATGAGCAGTCCTGTATCCTTAAAATATATCTTATACATCTTAGGATCATAGTTGCCCTTGAGAGGCAGTTCGGGCTGGTTAAGGCAGTAGCACACGTTGATCACTCCGGCATCGCTGAGCCATTCTATGCAACCTATATAGTCTCTGTTGCGTGCGTTCTTGGCTATCTTGGTTATCTGAAAACGTTTGTTCTCCTTGGCCAGAAAGGTTGAGATATGGTTATATACAGCCTTCACCTTAGCCTTGTCAAGCCCTTCCGCATATTTGGTTATGTCTTCCTCATAGTCCTTCAGCAGTTGCCGCTGAATGTCGAGCGTGCCGCTGAAATTCTTGTTTCTTACATACGTACTGACTACTTCGGGCATGCCCCCGATGATGACATAGTCGCGGAACAGGCCGAGTAGGGTGTCCATCTGCAGTTGGGAGAGGGGCCTGATGTCGAGCATGTGGCTGTATAGGTCGGATATGAACTCATCGGTATAGCCTCTTGCCCACAAAAATTCCTCAAAGTCCATCGAGTGCATCTCGTAGTCCTCCTTATACCCTACGCTGTTCGACTCGATTTCCTTATAGTTGATTCCCATGAGCGAACCTGAGCAGATAACGTCAAAACGGCCGTCAAGCTTAAAAAACTTCAACGATGTGGCGCAGTTGGGACACGCTTGCAGTTCGTCGAAGAAAAAGAGGGTGTCGCTGGGAATGAACTTAAATTCAGGATTGAGCAGCGAGATATTCTTCAGTATGTCGTCTACTTCAAAGCCGTCATTGAATATCTCGCGGTATTTTTTCTGTTCGATAAAATTGATCTCTATCACGCTTGCATAATTCTGGCCGGCAAACCACTCTATAGAGCGTGTCTTGCCTACCTGACGCGCTCCCTTAACGATCAGAGGCTTTCTGTCAGGCTTATTTTTCCAGTCAGTAAGATATTGGTCGATCTTTCTTTTCAGTATCTTCTCCATGTTTCCAAGCGTTCTTTTTATATATCTGCAAATATAGCAATTTTCACATAATCCGCACTATTCTGACCCCTGTTTTTCACATTTTCCGTACTTAATATAGGCTATATTTTCACACTTTCCCCACTATCGAAGCTCTTATATTTCACATTTTCCCTACCAGTAACAGCCTTGAATTTCACATTTTCCCTGATTTAGGTTTGGTCTTCGTCTGTCAGAAGACCCCTGTGGCGCAAGCCGGTTTCCGTCTCTTGAAGTCGGCGGTTAAGCTCCAACTGCATGGAAGAGGAAGGGTGTCAGGCAAGTTAAGACAATAAGTGCTTGCAGTCAAATGAGGGTTTAGGTTAGATGGATATGCGATCGTCAAAGGTTGGTTGGGATATCATGGTCGTTTTATAAATGTCGACGCACCGTGGTATGTCCCTATGTCCGGCTCATCCCTATCCGGGTGTGGGCGGCATCGTCCGGGCGATTGTCGTGTGGGACGATGTAGGGAGGCACCGTGGTGCGTCCGGATGCTAAAATGCCTTGTGTTTTCTGGTTGTGCGGTTAGGGTTGGGTCGTCTTGTCCGTCTCTTTGGCGGTCTGGCTGTTGGCAGTCTCCTGCTGTTCGCGTATCTCCACCGCCTTGGCATAGTCGCGTCGGCAGCGGCTGATCTTGATGCTGTTGATCATTTCCACCACGCCATAGATGATCATGCACCAGCCGATGATGTAGAGGGGAGCCGTGGCGATGATGCTGGGCTTGACAAGGGCGATGAGGCCGGTGAGGAGAATGAGTGCGGGGACAATCCACCAGAACAGGCCGATCTTGACGATGCGGGAGGCGGAGCTGAGGTTGAAGAACTGGTTGAGCGCACCGAGGATGAGGATGAGAGCCAGTCCGTAGACCAGGAAGTTGATGAACAGCGAGGGGGCGAAGGTCAGCAGGCCTCCCAGCAGCAGGCTGCCCAGTCCGATGATGGGGAAGGAGGGCCGTGCGGGCGTGATGTCGCGTCCCGTGGCATCGAGAATCTGTATGCCGTCGATGCCCTTGCGGTTCCGGCCGGTCAGATAGGTGATGCACGACACGAGGCCGGAGAGAAGGAAGATGACGCCGATGAGGATGGTGAGCCACAGCACGGCATTGTTGCTATACTTGATCAGGAGGACACCGATGATGATGGCTCCGATTGAACGCAGGAGAATACTGACTTTTGTCTTCATGCAATGATATGAATTGATGATGGTTTTTATATACTGCAAAAATAATAAATAAATGGGTACATTGTATGCGCCTTCGCCCTATTTTTTGTACTTTTGCAGTCCGGACGGACAACGGCGGCACGCCGCCATTGTCATCAAATGACAAGATAAACGGACATAATATGACAAAGTTATTATTAGTGCGCCACGGCGAGACGGTGGACAACAAGGCCCAGATCCTGCAGGGTCAGGAACAGGGTGAGCTGAATGAGACAGGTCGTCAGCAGGCCCGTGAGGTACGCGACCGGCTGAAGGATGAGAAGATCGACGCCTTTGTGTCGAGCGATCTGAAACGTGCCATCGACACCTGCCGGATCATCGCCGAGCCTCATGGCAATCCGGAGATCGACACGACGCCGCTGCTGCGTGAGCGCGACTGGGGAAGCTTCACCAACAAGTTTATCCCCGACCTGAAGGACAAGCCCTGGCCCGACGACATCGAGTCGTTGGAGCATCTGCAGAGCCGTGCCATCAACTTCCTTACCTATCTGCGCACGACCTATCCCGACAAGACGGTGCTAGCGGTAGGCCATGGCATCATCAACAAGGCCATCCAGAGCATCTACTATCACCAGCCCATGAACAAGCTGCAGAAGATGGGCAATGCGGAGGTGCGTGTCCTCCTCCTGTAAGCGATAGGACAATTTTCCATTATTGCGTATCTGCTTTGTAGTCAGCCGTGTGGCTGATTGCGCCTCAAGATAAGATACAACGGCTCTCATTCTCTTCTTCCGGCTCTTTGTCGCGGGTCGGAAAGGGAGGGAATGAGAGCCGTTTTCATATTGTTCGCCGGCGTCTCTTGTCCGCAGGTCGCTCGCCGGAGCACCCTTGCGGAGAGGTGTTGCCCGTATGCCGGCAGGGAGGGAAGTGGGGCAGCCCTTTGCGTTCCCTTTGGAGCAGGAGGAAAGGGCGTGGAAGCACGATACTTGTGATCCGGCAAAGGTGGATGCAAGAACGAAATTCTATCCATTTTTCCTTACATCGAGAAATCCCGGATGAGAAGGCCAACAGGTCCACTTGCAGGCTGTTTATGCCTTCTTCTCGGTGGCTGTCCATCCGATTTTTAGGTAGTAGGAGTCCTTGGCAAGCCCCTTTGTTCCCGGGTTTGTCTGCTGTTCTGCAAGATGTTGGAAATCAATACGTTGCAGAATGTCTGTATTTCGGGAAAAGTTACCATATATTACTTGGCAAAGTAACCAATGGTAACTTGCCTCTCGAGCATAATACTACTTTGCCTTTTAATATATATTCTTTTGCCCTTGCAAGTATATTCCTTCGCGGACGCACCTATTTTCCTGTTTTGCCTCACCTCGTTTGCCGGTTGAACGGAGGCCGTGAGCGCCTCACGGAAAGGCATCTTGAAGGGAGAAAAAAGAAGCAAAAGTCATACTAATTTTCTTTACGCTCTCTCGATCCCGACTTGCAGGTGTCATCACCGTTATCCGGCCCTACCGTGGCGTATGCCTTTTGTCCGGGAAACTATAGCCTCCTTCTGTTTTCTCCTTTCTTTGGCGTACCCGTTCCCTTCTTTCTTTGGTACTTCCGTTTCTTTCTTTTTTAATGCGTCCGTTCCCGTGTCTTGCAACCGATGTCAGTTGGTGACTGATGTGATAGGGAAGTATCGGGGCATCTGTCGGCACGTTGATGTCGGCCATCTATCCCTATACCTTATTACATAAAGGGGCTTATGCTCTACCTTATTATATATAGGAACGTATGGCCGGTGTGATGTTCCGGTTGGTCTTGTTCTCGCCTTCATCCGTTTCCAGTCATAACTCCTGAGATCTGCCGCGCATCTTCGGGAAAGATGCCGTCTTGATGCACCGAGGTGACTAGCCCCTTGTAGTTAGGTGTCCACGATGGAATGTTTTCTCCTGATTTGAGTAAACACTTTTTCTCTTATCAACGGAGACGGTAGACACCTTGCAGAAAGCCATCCTAAGAAAGTAGACAGTTAAGCAGAAGTCGTACTGTTTTTCCTTACGGTTTTCGGATTCCGATTCGTAGGGTATTGCTTTTGCTATCCGGCCCTGCCATGGTGCGTACTTCTCAAAGCCTTACAATCTTGATAACCAATCAAATAATATTTGTGGTCGGGATCGCCTGAAAGCCTCCAATAGTGATAGTCGGTTAGTTGAAATAGTGAGTCGGTCATTCTTTATTTCTGCTTGTTTTATTCCTCTTTTTCGATAATTATGCTTATTTTTGTGTGTGAAACAGTCTTCTCGTAAAGAGAATGAAGAGTTCCGCTTATCCACGAGCAATACTTAAAAAATAAGTGGGAATCTTATGTTGCTATATTAAGAATAAGACTATGACGGGTATAAGTCCCGAACTTTTTGATGTAACGTACGTAACTACAAGCGTATCAGTAAGATATATTCACTTGCAGGATTAGAAGGTATGGCCTTTAATGACGTGGGACATATAGATGAAGGTGATCAATAATGGATATTAATATGCAAATTCCTCAATCTCCTATATTGACGACAAAATATCTGAATAGGGTATTTGATAAGACAGTAGCTACCTATAAATATTATTGGCTTCTTAGTATACTTGACTTGTGTGTGCGACAAGGGAAAGTAAGAATGGATGTTTGGGAGATTATGATTGAGATGGTTGCGAATGCCTGGTACCCGGTAACATATTTCCGCCTTTCATTCGGGAAATCAGAATCTCTTTATGACGCGATATGGGCATTGCAAAAGGAATATGATGTTCCCATCAATATCAGTGTACGGGATTTAACGGATTTGTTGCACGAGCTTATCCAAAGGGCTGATGTTAGAAAGCAGTTGAATTTCCTTCAAAAGAATGTTCCCTTTCGTTTCTTACGTCCTTGGATTGATACATCTGATGATCGTCAGACGCTTGTTCGCTCACAGTCGTTTGAGAATGGCTGTCTTTATAAATTGGAGAAACAAAATGGAAAGCTATGGGTAGAACTAAATCCAGCATGGCTGGACTATCTGAGAGAGAATTACGATATTCTGAGTGCTTTTGCCTATTGGGGATTGACGAGCTTCTTACAAGTCAGGAATCCGAATGTGCCGGCCATATCTACGAAGTTGGTGAAAAGAGAAGAACGAAATTCTTTGTCTGCCCAACATAAATTTTGGAATACCGCCATAAATCGCGGAATGGAAGTAAGATGTCCGTACACCGGCATTTTGTTGAAGGAGCGTATGTACGATTAGGATCACTTCATTCCGTGGAGCTTCGTTTCCCATGATCTTCTTTGGAATCTAATACCGGTCGACTCGAGTATCAATAGTTCAAAGAGTAATAAGTTGCCTGATCTGAATTTATATCTGCCGAAATTGGCGATTGCCCATCAGGCAGCCTTACGCATCAATTTGAACGAAGGAAAACAAGAAAAGTTGTTGGAAGACTATCTTGCGTTGGGGCATACGCCACAGGAAATAGCCTCTATGGATAGAGAACATTTGTTGGATTGTTTTTTCCATACATTCGCGCCAATGCACCAGATAGCCTTGAATATGGGATTTGAGATTTGGAAAAATTAGGATTATGAAGAATGAAAAGATAAATCATCCTTATCTGACGGCTATAAAACGTACAGACCTGTCGGTTCCTGCCCGTTATCTTCTGCAACATGATCTATTGAAAGGGCGTATTCTTGATTTCGGTTGTGGGTTCGGATATGATACGGATGAGTTGAAACGGCAAGGATATGATATTACCGGGTATGATGATTATTATCGTCCGGAATATCCAGAAGGAAAATTTGATACCATATTTTGTATCTATGTTCTAAATGTACTGGAGCCGTATGCCCAGGCGGAAGTAATGATGAATGTATCTAATCTTCTTTCGTCTAAAGGTACTGCCTATTTCGCAGTACGAAGGGACATAAAAGAAGAGGGATTCAGGCTTCATGCGATTTATCATGAATATACCTATCAATGTAATGTTCGTTTACCTTTTCTGAGTTTGGTATGTAATTCAAGTTACGAACTCTACCAATACAATCATTTCAATAAGCTTCCACGAACAGAGGAAAATGAATGTCCTTTCTGTCAATTATCACGAAAGGTGGAGATTATTTGTGAGACGGTTACATGTGTCGCATTTTATGATGGTTATCCTGTATCGCCAGGTCATGCTTTGATAATTCCTAAACGACATGTAGCATCCTATTTCGATTTGACTGATCATGAACGAGAAGCAATGAATGTAATGCTTCAGTATGTGAAAAAGAAGGTAGATGAACGATATCATCCAGACGGATATAATATAGGAATCAATGTCAACGAAGCTGCCGGACAATCGGTATTCCATGTTCACATGCATTTGATACCTCGTTATGAGGGTGATGTAAAAAATCCAAAAGGAGGCGTGCGGAATGTGATCCCGAAGAAGCAGAAATATGCTATAGACCAAGAAAACCTTAATGATGATGAACCTATAGCGAAGAAGTCATATACCCTGAAAGAGAAAAGAAAAGAATATGGGAACGCCTACATTCCATGGGACGACGAAGCTGATGAATTGTTGTGCCGTATGTTCGATGAAGGGAAAACGATAGCCTTACTCTCTGAACTTTTTGATCGAACTAAAAATGCCATTAGAAGTAGGTTAAAGAAGCTCGGCAAGATAGAATAGTACATATTTAGAACATATGAGATACTTGGTGAGTCTGCTAAATTGACAAATCTGGTTCTGGATATAATGTATGTTGTGATAAAAAAAGTGGGGCCCGCCTCCGGTGAGCCACACGCGCATAATATAGACGTGAGGTCGAAAAAGTCCTTGCCCTTATATATTCAAAGTAGAAAAGGCTAATTATTATAGATGTATTTATTATTGAAATTATTGAGAATATGGAATTTTTATATTAAATTTGTACCTATAATAGGATTTGCATTATTGGATTACAAATCTATTTATTCGTACCTTTAGAAATTTTACAACAATATGGAAAAAATTATATGTAAAACTCTGGAAGCTTGTTTGGGTGCAATACAAGTATATGAATCCATGGGGATGGAAGTGCCTGAATATCTTTTATTGCAAAAAGAAGAATTTGAGAGAAAAGAAAAGGAGGTATCAGAACAAAAGAAAATAGATGAACGTACACCTATCTTTAGTACTCTTAGAGCTAACTCTAAATTTACATATTCTAAAGAATTAACCGAATGTATTACTACCACTGTTGATAAATTATTGGAAGATGGAGATGATGCAAGACAACCAGGTCTGTTGCTAGGAAAAATACAATGCGGTAAAACAAATACATTTGAAAATATTATAGGTCTTTCTTTTGATAAAGGAATTGACGTTTGTATTGTTTTAACTAAAGGAACCAATACTTTAGCAACGCAGACAATAGAACGATTAAAGTATGATTTCAGATTCTTCAAAGAAACCCAGGATTTAAATCAAAGGAATATAGTCTATGTTAATGATATTTTAGAATACAAAAAAAATGGATTGACAGAAAGGGAAATAAATCGTCCCTATTGTAAACGAATAATAATTTGTAAAAAGGAAAATCAGAATTTAAAACATCTGTTGAAGCTTTTTACAGAAAAATCTCCTCTTTTAAAAGAAAAAAAGATACTTGTTGTAGATGATGAGGCTGATTTCGCAAGTCGGAATTACATAAGTAAATTTGGTAATACCCGATTGGCAAAGTTATCAAACCTTATTGAACAGATAGTTGATATTCCAAATTATTGTCGTTATCTTCAAGTAACAGCGACGCCATATTCTTTGTATTTACAACCTGATGGATATATAGAATTGCAAAATGGCAAGGCTATGCCTTGGAGACCGAGATTCACGACCTTAGTGCCGGTGCATGATAAATATATCGGCGGAGATCAATATTATGTCTTGTCAAAGAATCTGGATTCGATGTATAGTCATTTATTTTACCCTGTTAAACCAAAGTGTATTGAGGTATTGGGTAAACGAAATGTGAGATATTTGAAAAACTGTTTGTCATCTACAAATATTACCGATTTAAGGTATGCCATTATAAGTTATTTTATGGCTACTGCTATTCGTAAATTACAAGAAGAAGCAAATGGTAAAATTTATCGTTCAAGTGGATTGATACATGTAGAAGTTGCCAAGAAAAATCATCAATGGCAAAAAGAACTTGTTGATGCCATTATATCAGAAATTCATAAAGAATTTACTAATGAAAGAATATCTGATATGAGAATTATTACCATATTAGATAAAGCCTATGAAGATTATTCTTTATCAAATCAGAAAGGAAGGAATGAAAATCTGATTTCTGTAGATATTCCTTCTAAAGACAAGGTCATTGAATGTATGAGAGAAATATTTAAAACAGTGGATTACAATATTTCTGTCGTAAATTCTGATGATGATGTATCTACAATGCTAAATGAAGAAGGCCAATTAAAATTATCTCATACGGTAAATATATTTATTGGAGGAAGTATATTGGATAGGGGTATAACCATTTCAAATATGCTCTGTTTCTTTTATGGAAGAAATCCTAAGAAATTTCAACAGGATACCGTCTTGCAGCATGCCAGAATGTATGGAGCGCGAGATAAAAAGGATATGGCCGTAACTCGCTTCTATACGACGCAATATATTTACAGCATTCTTTCTAAGATGAATGAAATAGACAATCAATTAAGGGAATGGTTTGTAAATAATGTAAATGATCCCTTACAGGATCCGTCAGCAGTATTTATAGGATATGATAAGGATATAAAGCCATGTTCAGATCAGAAGATTAAGGTTGCAAATACAATGGTCTTAAAGAAACAGACTCGTATTGTGCCTAAAGGATTTCAGACTGGTCCTAAATCCTCCATAGCTAAAACTATTCAAAAGATTGATTCGATTATAACAGGCTGTTCGACATATAAGTCTGATGACTTTTTTGAAATTGATAAGAATTTGGCATCACAGATAATAAGCTTAATCCGATCAACTTATATTTATGATAATGAAGATTTAGCTTGGGACACAATAGATATGATAGGAGCTATTGAATACACGACGAAAAATACTAATGGTAAATTATGGTGTTGGCATAGAGTAAATAGGAATATTAGTAGATTTAGGAATAATGGTAATTTTAGTGATGCACCAGAAGATGGTCGTACAGATATGCCATTGGCTAGAGCTAAAGCCATAGATGAGCCTGTGTTAATGTTGTTTAAAGAAAATGGTAAGAAAGAAGACGGATGGCGGGATACTCCATTTTATTGGCCGTCTTTTCTTACCCAAGAGAATATTAAGCCTGTAGTATTTACTCTTAACTCTAATAAGAATAGTAAAGGAAGGGCTCAAGCCAAAAATTTTAGTCAATGGCTTGATGACTATAATGATGAAGAAATATTACAAGTTTCAGTAGATAAAAGTGATTTTAATCAAATAGAGAACGGAGATAAGGCATTTGAGAGTATAATGCTTACACAAAAAAATGCATCTAACTATCTTCAAAAGGAAGAGAATGGTAAAGATTTTCTCTTAAATAAAGAGTTAGTAGTAGATTTTGAAAATTTCTCTGGAATCCATTCATTTAATAAAGGCGTATTTCCCTATGTCTTAAAAGACATCAAGTGTATACTTTTTAGGAACTCAGACCATGGAATTTTGAATGGTATCCTTGTTGAATTAGATAAAACGGATCCCTATAAATTATATTGGGCGAAAGGTGATGAAAAGGATGTCTTGATAGATAAAAGTCTAAAAATATCAAATATATATGATAACAATATAGGTAATTGGATTATAGAATATAAATTAGGAGACATTAAATGGATTAAAAGTTTGTAGTGAGGACATTTTGATCATAGAAGTATATATGGCTGCTGTATTTCCTGACCCTGTATTTCCTGACAAGTTCTATTGTTGGGAAATAGGTAGTTGATAATAGTTACATTAAAATTTTAGGTATGAGTTGTTATCTATAATGGTAATTCTTAAGAACCGGCAAATCTGACCGGTTCTTAAGAATAAACTTGGACAGGCACACTCAGTGAAACACTACCGGTTGACACACAAGTGTCGACCCTTTTTTACGACTTATCAGACACACTTTTGGGGACAGTATCAATCTAATCATTATATTCAATTTTTCCTGTGTTAATATCCAAAGTCATTAGTGTCCCGTTAAAATTGGGACGAGTTAAATATTAATCAAATAGCCCCAG
>ERZ779913.686-NODE-686-length-11199-cov-3.04065_pt1 | contig 11199 bp, 10 predicted proteins | sample MGYA00511547_ERZ779913 | MGnify/ENA primary metagenome ERZ779913 (study PRJEB29588, sample SAMEA2149539) | human gut metagenome | biome: human gut; feature: human-associated habitat; material: faeces | place: Denmark | collected 2008/2010 ...
GCAGTTCATGGCCGATCCGAAGCCGAAGATCACCTCGCCGAGACAGCCGGAGGAAGCGGTCAATCCTTTCGGAAAGGGATTTGAACGTCGCTTGCAGCAGAGCGGCAACTGGCAGAAGGTGGCAAAGGCGATGACCAACGGTGGCCGAAGCACCGGCGTGTCGGCCAGTCCGCGTCCTGCCGGGATGCGCCGTATGACGGAGAGCGAGCGTACAGGCTCGAGAGGCGAGGCACAGACGACAGGACCCAACGGCCTGAAAGTAGGGTCGATCATAGAACACCAGCGCTTCGGCCGGGGGACGGTGATGAAGATTGAGGGTACGGGTGAGAACTGCAAGGCAAGCATCTGTTTTGATGGGTCGGGCACGAAGCAGCTGTTGCTCAAGTTTGCCCGCTTCACCATTGTAGGATAGTGACAGGTCTCTTTCGCGGCAGGTAGACAGAGTGCGCCGTGGCAGAAGGATCATTTCGGACAATATAGAGTAGTGCAGTCACGCAGAGTCAAAGGATTCTGCGTGACTGTATTGTTTTTCGGTGGGCAACAAATTGCCTGGACGAACCGGATCTTACAAGAGAATGTAATAAGGAAAAGGACGGTTGTTCGCCGGCGGCAGATAAGGATTAGTATTGTCGGTGTCGGCAAGCAGGCGATGTTTGGAAAGCCCGTCTGTGCAGAGAGGGATTCTATTGATGCTGAGGCCTCTTGTGGGTAATGGACGGTATATTGCTGACGGGCATCAGTCCCCGTTTGGTCTCTAACTCCTGGAATATCATGGTATGGCATGTGCGTCATTCTTGGAAATGAGTGACCGGACGGATTATGAGGTTCGTATCTGTGAGTCTAATGTCTGTTAATATGTATAACCCGAGTTAACGATAGGGATGACGTCCGGATTAGTTTTGTACATTTGCATGTGGCGGTCAACCGGATTAATTCCTGATCGTTGGAGATCCGAAAAATGTCGTACTATTATTGAGCGGTCTACCCGCCTCTCCTTTTCGAAGGCTTAGTAGGCTTCATCGATGCAAAGTGGCGGATGGAGCACCGTCATGAGGACGGAAGATGTCGGACCTGCCAAGGATATGAATGGTCACGGTCTACTGACCGAGTGGGGTAAGACTGCGATCAGGCCATCTGTAATTGTTGGATTGACAGGCTTTGCAGGGAAGTGGTCCGACTCGTGCAGTGCGCATGGGTCATTCATAAAATATGATATTTAAACGGTAAAATCAATTGTTATATGTGGAGGTATTATGCCTTGCTGTCAGCCTTCTTCGCTGCGCTGACAGCCATTTTCGCGAAGATCGGAGTGAAGGACATCAATTCCGATCTGGCTACGGCCATCCGTACGTTGATCATCCTGGTCATCACATGGGGGATTGTCGTGTTTGAGCATCAGGGGGCGGGCATCCGCGATGTAGAACGGCACACATGGCTGTTCCTCATTCTGTCGGGGGCTGCCACGGGCTTGTCGTGGCTGTTCTATTTCAAGGCGTTGCAGACGGGTGACGTGTCACGTGTGGCGCCGATAGACAAGCTGAGCGTGGTCATCACCATCTGCTTGTCGTTTCTGTTGTTGAGAGAACCGGTCAGTCTGCGGGTCATCATTGGTGCGTTGCTGATCACATGTGGTAGTATAGTCATGCTGGTAAAGTAGTTTTGTCCTTACCGTCTTGATGCGTCAACAGGGAGATGCAGAGAAGTCGTAAGCGACAGGATTTGAGACCGAGATCAGATAGGGTGTCTCAGTATAGGATGTTTTGAGCTTGCAGACAAGGCCGGTTCTCCTACGGACAAGTGCTCTTTGTCGTGGAGTATCATTATGAAGGGGATAGGAAGGCAACGGCATTGCCAATTGGAGAGATGGCGCCTGCCCCCGGTTCCGTAATAGGATGTCTGTCTTGTCTGAGCACACGTAGTGGTTATTGGAAGAGGTTGTTTGTCGTTTCCGATGAACGGAGACAGTGCGAGAAGAAACAGCAGAGAAGGGTAGGATGCGGAGGTGGGTTCGCCCGACGGATCTTGTAATCGGAGGCATAAAAAAGCAATAAGCCTAAAGACTTTCGTCTTCAGGCTTATTGATGTTACGTACCGGCGGCATCTGCGAGGAGCGGGCCACAAAGGTGATGCCCGTCTTGCGGGGCTTGGGCTGGTGCAGCTTCTTGCGCAGCCAGGCGGCCTTCCGCTTCTCATAGTCTTCGCGATGACGCTCTAAAAAATTGTCTGCCATTATTTGAATTTACTGTAGATGACGCTGATCTGTATAGGACTGTCTGTCGCTGTTCCCCTCACCAGTTTCGTACTCGTCAGTGCCATGTTGTGGGTCACCTTCGTCGTGACGACAGAGGAGGTCGAGGAGGAGGTCGTGGTGGTTACTTCCACAGGGATGAGCACCACCTTGTTCCAGTTGGCGGAGCGGCGGTCGCAGTTCTTCATTGTCGTGATCATGCCGGCAATGTTATTGAACGTATAGTTGTTGTTATTGCTGCTGGAACTGTATCCCCACGAGGCGACATAAGAGTTGATGTTGTTGTAGATCTCCCGTTTCTCGAAGAAGGAGTAGAGGGAGTCCTTAGGTATCATCAGTACAGTCTTTGGCACGGCGAGCTGATAGTCACTGCTGTTCGTGTTGTTGATGCGCTGTATGACGACCTTCGCCGTACTGATCGTATCGTTCTCATGTCCCTTGATGATGTCCTCCACAGGGAGGGTGAGCTCGGTGAAGATGCCGGCAGGTGTCTTCAGGTAGGTGCAGGAGTTGTCATCGACCAGACGCTGCAAGGCGGTCTTGCTGTTGCTGATCTTTGAGGTCTGCAGCACTTCCTCCGTTCCCCAGAACGCGGTGCTTACTCTGTTGACAGAGTCGGCATACCACAGTTTGTAATATATGGCCAACTCTGAAGCGAAGATGTAGGCCATGTTGCCGAGACCGCTCTTCGACTCGAAGTAGAAACCGGGTACGAGGTTCTCGCGGAACTCATAGCTGTTCTTGAAGTATTCAGGGTGCTGGTAATACTGCTGCATGATATACGTACCATAGTTGTTGTACGTCTTGCCGTCCTTGTCTGTATAGGGCTCGTTGAGACGGATGGGGATGCTGGCAGTATAGGTGGTCGTGTCACGGACATTTTCTGCGACAGTGAAGTCGGTCAGACTATACACCTTATTCTTCTGGATGCCGTCTTTACGGATATATCCGTTCTCGATCGGCGAGAAGTTGCTGTAATAGTTACGGTCCTCGTTCATTGGCTTACCCATCTCGTAGGCCGTGAGCTTCATCGTCTGTGTGGAGTCACCATAGAAGTCGGTATAGAAAAGCCGGAGCACACACGAGTCGGCCTTGATGTCACCGAAATGATTGTTGCCTTCGGCATCGACAGTCAGGACAGAGTCTTTCTCCGGGAAGCCGAAGCCCTCGAGACAGGTGAACTGGGTCATGAAGTCGCCCGTAATGTAGTTGCCCGATTCCGGGTCTTTCACCTTTCCGAGATAGCCCGTGATGGAATTGGAGAGGACGGAGTCTGCCAGAATAGACCGGCTTTCCACATTGAAGGTAGCGGCCTGCACGGTCACCCCGTCAAGATTCGTATTGAGCGAATTGCCTATCATGTCTGTGGTCTCATCACAGGCTGCGAAGGTTAAGGCAAGTCCGAAAAGGAGTGCTAAGCTGGATTTTGCTTTCATGATTTGAAATAATAGGCTGTTGAGCGGGGCCGCGAGCTTGCAGATGAGCCTTACCGCTCAGCAGCCGTGCCGCTCATGGGCTGTTTTATTTAGAGATTTCATTGTACAGGTCGGCATAGGCCTGTGCGTAATCGTCACCGGGATAGCGGAGCAGTGGGCAGCCTTTGTTGCTGGCATAGTTCAGTAGATCGGCATTCACCTCCTTGCCGGCCTCTACGACGGCGTCGCTATAGTCGATGGCGAGCTTGCCCAGCTCGATGAAGTCGAAGTCTTCGGCGTAGGAAGCCAGCAGGTCGGCTTTGGCGTCACGGAATTCCAGGCAGCGTTTGAAGTTCGTGCCAAGGCTGCTCTTGAACTGATTGTGGAAGAGGGAGGTCACCACCTTCGCGTTGGCAAAGGAGGGATCGTCGTGATAGGCTGTCTTCACATAGAGAGGCACGACGCTGGCCATCCAGCCCTGGCAATGGATCACATCGGGAGTCCAGCGCAGTTTCTTCACGGTCTCCAGCACGCCGCGTGCGAAGAAGATGGCACGCTCGCCGTTGTCGGGATATTCAGCGTTGTTCTCGTCTTCTGTCATGGCCTGACGCGAGATGAAGTAGTCTTCATTGTCGATGAAGTAGACCTGGATATGACTGGAGGGAATGCTGGCTACTTTGATGATCAGGGGATGATCCGTCTCGTCAATGATCAGATTCATTCCCGAAAGGCGGGCTACCTCATGGAGCTGTCGGCGACGCTCATTGATGTTTCCCCATTTAGGCATGAAAGTACGAATCTCAAATCCTTTTTCCTGAATTTTATTGGGGAGTTCGCCACCCATAATTGACATTTCGCTCTCAGGAACGTACGGAACGATTTCCTGATTGACGTAGAGCACCTTCTTTTTTCCCATCTCGTTTTAGTTTTTTTTATCGTGAGAAGCTTTGCGACAAGGCTCCATCTGTTTGATGTAGAGCGCGCTGTACAAATGCTTATTGGCTACAAAGTTACTAAGAAAATACGAGAAAACGCCCCGTTTTTGCATGAATTAGCAATAACGGAGCGTTTTTAAGTTTTAGGCGGTAGCTTTTATTCTACCACGAAGAGAGCATCGTCTTCCATGACGCTCTGGCCCACCTTCACACAGATGGCGGTTACCTTACCGTCCTTCTCTGCTTCGATGTTGTTGGCCATCTTCATGGCCTCGAGTACGAGCACGGCGTCTCCAGCCTTTACCTCGTCTCCCACCTTTACGTTGATGGCGGTGATCGTACCGGGCAGCGGAGCCTTCACGGCGTTGGCGCTGTTCACGTTGGCAGCTGCGGGAGCGTCGTTGTCATCAGCGGCTGCAGGCTGACCGAGCACTACCTTCTTCTTCTCCGGCTCTGCGGGCTTCTCCATCTCTACCTGAAAGTCCTCGCCGTTGACCTTCACGCTGGCAACGTTGGTCTCTTCATTGATCTCGCCGATCTCAACAGTATATTCCTTACCGTCGATGGTATATTTGAATTCTTTCATTTTTATTATGGTTTTGCGGTGAATGAAAGGAACTTTGCGTTCCACAGTGTATGCCGGGGCTTGATGGTGATCACGCCCGGCTCCTTGTCGTGCACATTGTTGCCCTGGAACTCATAGAGTGCCATGGCAATGGCAGCATATACATTCTTGTCCATTTGTTGATATGTTAAGTTTGATTGGTCAGTGAGCCGGTGGGTGTAAAAGGGGCGATAGGGTGATGGGGAAGTCATGTCCCCTGATCCTTGTCCGTTCTTTCGCCGGCTCACTCACAGAATTACATTGGCATGCATCCGTGCTTCTTGGCAGGCAGGCTCTGACGCTTGGTAGCGAGCTGGGCCAGACCGCGGCAGATGCGGAAACGGGTGTTGCGTGGCTCGATCACATCATCGATATAACCGAACTGGGCTGCCTGATAAGGATTAGCGAAGGTCTCGGTGTATTCCTCCTCCTTCTCTGCGAGGAAGGCCTTAACGTCCTCACCGGCTTCCTTCTTGGCCTTGGCCTCTTTGCCGCAGAGGATGGCAACGGCACCGGAGGCACCCATTACGGCGATCTCTGCTGTAGGCCATGCGAAGTTCAGGTCGGCACGGAGCTGCTTGCAGCCCATCACGATGTGGCTGCCACCATAGCTCTTGCGCAGGGTGATGGTGATCTTGGGCACAGTGGCCTCACCGTAAGCGTAGAGCAGCTGGGCACCGTGAAGGATCACGGCGTTGTACTCCTGACCGGTACCGGGCAGGAATCCGGGCACGTCAACGAGGCTGACGATAGGAATGTTGAAGGCGTCGCAGAAGCGGACGAAGCGGGCACCCTTGCGTGAGGCGTTCACGTCGAGCACACCGGCATAGGCGGTAGGCTGGTTGGCTACGATGCCGACGCTCTGGCCGTTGAAGTGTGCGAAACCGGTGATGATGTTCTTGGCGAACTTAGGCTGCACCTCGAAGAACTCGCCGTTGTCGGTGATGGCTGTGATCACCTTATACATATCGTATGCCTGGTTGGGATCGTCGGGCAGGATCTCGTTCAGCAGGTCGGCCTTGCGGTCGATAGGATCGGTGCACTCCACACGGGGTGCGGTCTCCATGTTGTTGGAAGGAATATACGAGAGGAGCTTCTTGATCATGGCCATGGCCTCTTCCTCGGTCTTGGCCGTGAAGCTGGTCACGCCGCTCTTGCCGGCATGAACGCTGGCACCGCCCAGGTGCTCGGCATCAATGTCCTCACCCGTTACGGTCTTCACCACCTTAGGACCGGTAAGGAACATGTAGCTTGTTCCCTCGGTCATGAGGATGAAGTCGGTCAGGGCAGGGCTGTAGACAGCACCACCGGCACACGGACCCATGATGGCAGAGATCTGGGGAACGACACCCGAGGCAAGGATGTTGCGCTCGAAGATTTCACCGTAGCCTGCCAGGGCGGAGATACCCTCCTGAATACGGGCACCGCCCGAATCGTTCATGCAGATGACGGGAGCGCCGTTCTGCATAGCCATATCCATTACCTTGCAGATCTTCTGAGCCATGGTCTCAGAGAGTGAGCCGCCATTGACGGTGAAGTCCTGGGCATATACATATACCAAACGGCCGTCGATAGTAGCGGAACCGGCAACGACACCGTCGCCGAGATACTGCTTCTTCTCCATGCCGAAGTTGTGGCAACGGTGGAGCTTGAACATGTCATACTCCTCGAAACTGCCCTCATCGACGAGCATATCGATGCGCTCGCGGGCGGTGTACTTGCCGCGTGCGTGCTGTTTGTCAATGGCTTTCTGACCGCCGCCGAGCTTTGCCTGCTCGCGCTTGGCGATCAATTGCTTGATCTTCTCTGTTTGAACACTCATAATATATTATTTCTATTGTTTTGATTTCAATATTGTGGGCAAAGGTACGACTTTTCCATGAGAATCACGTTATTGCGCTTTAAAATAACTTTTATTAATCACTCCGCACTTCTCACGGGTCTTATTTTGCGCTGTTCCGGAGCTTGGTTATCCTCATTCGGTCAGATTAGGGTGTGGGAAAGTCTACCAAGGGTCTGATCACCGGTTGAGGTTTATTTTGATGGATCTTATCCAGTCTCTCAGTACGCCGCCATAGCGATGTTGGGAGTCGGCGACAAGGAGGAGTACGCGTGAGCCGTCGTTCAGTTGCGGACCGAGGCACATGCCTTCGTAGTTGGCCAGTGAGCGTCCGAAGAGGGTAAGGGTGGTGCGCCAGGAGGTGAGCAGGGTTTTCCTGCCCGATGGCTCTGCCCCGGCTGCGGGTGGGGTGTAGTGGTAGAGCTTGCAGCTCACCCATGCCCCCAGCTTCGAGGCGGGCACGAAGAATTCCCGTTCGAGGATGAGGAGCGTGCCGTCGGGAAGGGCTGTCAGCGTACCTATGCCGTGTGCATAGTTGCGTGCCTTCGAGACATCGCCTTCCGCCTCATCGAGCGTATAAGGGTATTGGTGTACGGCGTGTAGGCTGTCGTCGAACGCTGTGATCGTGACGGGCATCGTCTCGTTGCAGGTCCATAGCGTGCGCGACACGGCATCGAAGCTGAGTGCCTCCAGTCCTTCATTGCCGGGCATGTGGGCATACACCGAAGGCTGGGGCACGACGCGGCCCGTGAGTCGGCCGTCGGTGGTGTATTCGCGGATTTGGTTGTCACCCTCACCGCTGATCCAGATGCGTTGGCGTAGTGAGTCGTAGGCGATGCCTTCCCCGTCGCGTGCCGGCTGGTCACTGCTTCTGAAGCCCTCATTCCGGGCACTGGTGATCTCGCCGGTCTCCCTGTCCACCTTGATCTCGAAGAGGAAGAAGCCGTCGCTGTCGGGCTTGTCGCTCACCACGGCGTAGTGGTCTCCTCCCAGCCATGCGATGCCGCTGTAGTCGCCTGCCGGTATTGTCTTGGGATAGTGGTGCTGGGGCAGGAGGCTCACCTCTGGCTGGGCAGAGGCGGAGAGGGCAACGAGCCATGAGAGGAGGATGATCCTAAGGCATTTCATGTTGTGATGATGATAGTTGAGGATGACGTGATGTCCCGGTGCTGCTCCTTACAGTCGGTAGAGCAGGGCGGCACGCACCTCGTAGGTCTGTGTGCCGACATTGGGATGATACTTGTATCGTGTGCGGCGCGCATAGTAGCTGGCCGAGAGCTCGATGCCCCAGTTATGCTTCAGATGGAACAGGAACTGGGGATTGACAACGACAAGCTCCGCGTTGCTCTTGTCACCTTGCGCATTGAGATAGAGCGGATCGGTGGTGGCGAGGTCCTTGTCCTCGTATCCCTTCCAGGTGTAGATGCGGTAATAGTCCACCAGGAGCGTGAAGGCGCCTACGCGGGGAAACACCATGGTGGTGTTGGATTTGAGGCTGAAGCCCGATCCCATGTTGTAGTCGCGGTCGATGACATTATAATAGTCGCTTTTGGTGCCGCCGAGGAGTATGCCGTCAAGGTAGACCTCCTGGCGCAGGTAAGCCAGATTGCCGACGGTGGGGAAGAGCCATGCCCATCCCGGTCCTACCGATGCGGCCTCGGAGATGCGGTAGGGTGTCTGTGTCGATCCGTCCTTCACGGGCTTGGAGTCATAGTAGTTGAAGTGCTGGAAAAAGCCCCACATGACCTGTCCTTCCGTCGAGCTGGTATAGCTGCGTCCCCAGAGGCGGCCGATGAGATGAAGGTTGTTGATCAGTGGCTGGTTGCCTGTGAATCCGAAGGCCGTTGTTGCGTGGAAGTAGCTGTAGGGTTGCTGGTCGTCGGTGTCGAACAGGTCGCCGTAGCTGAGGTTGAACTTGACGACCGGCTGGTGCTCGCCGCGTGAGAAACTGCCCTGGTCGGCCAGGTAGCGGTCGCCGATGGAGATCGTGAACAGCACGGGTATCTTGCTGAAGTCGTGATAAAGGTATTTGTCCTGCCGCACGCGCCAGGCGTCGCCTGTGCAGAGGCGGTTGAAGCCTTGCATGGGATTGACGACGAAGGCGAGGGCCTCACGCCAGAATCGGTTGCCGCCGCGTGTGTGGTCGTTGAGCACGAGGGCGGACACCCGGTGCATCACCTCACCGATACATATACCGCCCATCGTTGTTGCCAGGACATCGTTGATGGCTGCCGGCTCGCGTTCTCCGAAGAACTCCCACATCAGGCTGCCGCCAAGGGCATAGGGTGTGCTCTGCCAGAACGACAGTCCGTTGCTGCGTGCCGAGTTGAAGTAGAGGTTGCCGTGGTAGGGATGGGCGAAAAGATTGGTGGAGAACTGGTCGTTGTCCCATACGAAGCCTGTGGAGAAGTTGTGGCGGATGGTGTTCAAGGTCGTCTCTGCGAAGTGCTCTTTCATGACGAAGCGGTCGAAGCAGTGAACGAGCACGTTGATGCCGGCGGCCTCGGCTGCGGCTATGCCCCATCGGTTCTTTGTGTATGCGGGGTCGTTCCATCTGAAGAGGTCGGCGTTCGGGTTCTCCATGGCCTTTCCGAGCTGATAGTTCTTGTCGCGCTCCCGCTCCTCTTCCCATAGCTGTACCCCGCCCTTGGAGTCGTGGTGATAGCGGAGGGTCACTCCGGCCTCGACGATGGGCCGTGTCCTATAATTAAGGTGGCTGCCGTAGTGACGGGTCGTGCCGTAGCCGACGGAGGCGTACAGTCCGGCATAGGGCGAGAGCTGGTAGTCTGCGTTGACATGTGCCTGGAGGGAGTAGAGATGGCTCGGCCGGGCGTCAGTGGCCTTGTGGAAGGTCTCGATGTGGTAGAAGCCGAGATCACCGCTGAGGGAGAAGCGGCGGGAGAGCTGGAAGTAGCGGCCGAAGCGGTAGAACAGTGCTCCCGAGAAGTCCTGGTCGAAGCCCATATAGTGGGTACCTACGCCGATGATGCTGTAGGTCAGCCGGTTGCGGAACCTGACGGTGGTATTGAACTTCGATGCCGTTCCTGCTCCCAGCATGACATCGATATGGGTCTTGGGATTGATGTTGACAAGTCCGATCTTATGGGTGGTGGTGTCGCGCGTATAGTTGATGATGCCCACCTGCCAGCCATGAAGATGGTTGACGGCTACGTTGAGCAATCCCCATTGCGATCCGCGGAGAGTGTCGGCATAGTTGTATAGCGCGAGCTGTACGCCCCGCATGTTTCCGCTCGCGATGTTCATCAGTCCGGCCCATTGCAGTCCCCCGTCCATGCCCTTGGCCACATTGGAGACAGCGGCGAGCTGCACGCTGTGGAGGGCATTGATGGCGTAGTTGTGTAGGCTGGCGAGTTGCACGCCGCGCATGTCGTGCGCTCCGTTGGCCAGTCCGGCGAGTATTAGTCCCGAGGCTGACTGGCGGGTACCTCCGAAGAGCCATCCCCATTGCATGCCGCGCAGGCTGTCGACAAAGGCCAGCGGTCCTACGTTGATGCGTCCTATGAGGGTGGAGTCATGGCGTGAGTTCCATCCTGTGGCGATATTGGGATGTGTGTGGCGGCTGGGTGTCGTCTCTTGTGCATATAGCGTTGTCGATAAGGACAACAACAGGCCGAAGGCCAGAATCCGGTGCTTCATAGTTCACACTTTGAATAAGTTGTTAGAAATCCACTACGGTGATGCCTGCGCCGCCAAACTGTACGTGCTCGTCCTGGAAATGCGTGACGCTGGGCTCGGACGAGAGGTATTGGCGGATGAGCGAGCGGAGGATGCCGTTGCCCTTTCCGTGCAGGATGCGCACACGGCTCATTCCCATGAGGATGGCGTCATCGATGAAATAGCGTACGGCCTGCAGGGCCTCGTCGCCGCGCATGCCGCGCACGTCGAGGTCTTGGCGGAAGTTCTTGCGATGCTGCTCGATGGTGTCCTGCGTCATGCGCGAGAGGCGTACACTTTGCAGGCCCTCGCGCAGCTCGTCCATCTTCGTGGCCTGTGTCTGCTGTCCGTCATTATCCGTTGCTTGCGTGGCTGTGGCGCGGCTGTCCGTCGACGGTCCGTTGTCCGTCTGTCCGTTGCTGGGTGCAAGCACCTTCTCGAGTCTCGACAGGGGCACGCGTGTCAGCATGCCTCCGAAGATG
>ERZ779913.695-NODE-695-length-11076-cov-1.70012_pt1 | contig 11076 bp, 6 predicted proteins | sample MGYA00511547_ERZ779913 | MGnify/ENA primary metagenome ERZ779913 (study PRJEB29588, sample SAMEA2149539) | human gut metagenome | biome: human gut; feature: human-associated habitat; material: faeces | place: Denmark | collected 2008/2010 ...
CAATAGTAAATGTATAATTTAGGCCATTATATTGTCCGTTACCATCTTTTTGTACCTTACCTAGAGTACCAATTAAGTAGTCAATGAAGCCTTTTTGTTCATCCTCACTCATCGTCTCTCCTGACTTTTTACCAATAATGTCAACATATTTTTTATAATTTGGACTTACAACATCTAAGTCATTTGGAATAGGATCACCAACATAAGGATAATAAGGTGTACATCCTTTTGGATAAGCCCATGACTCTGAAGACATAGAACGATTAATTCTTGTTGCGGTTGCACCGTAATATGAAACAATATCATCAACCTTAATTGAATGCATAATTGCTTGTCTTACATATAAATTCTGAACCTTACTAGCATTAAGTCCAATATATCCATAGCCTTGAGTTTTAACATCAACCGTTTCATATCCTTCTTCTTTCTTAAGTTGAAGTTCTGAAACAGTTTCAGGCTTAGCACTTGGCTCACAATAATCAACACTATTACTATATAGAGCATTAAGGACACCCTCAGTTGGAACTACACGGAAATAAATATTTTTGATATTTGCAGACTTGCCTGTTTTACCATCCTTAAAATATTCATTTCTTTCAAAATAAATAGTTGTTCCATCAAAGAAAGTACCGCCAGTAACCGAACTTGAGCCATTCTTTGATGATGCTTTATATGCACCAGCACCAACTGGGACTAAAATTTTATTTTCATCCTTTAAAACTTTGTCACGGAAATCTTGATCATTATAAGAAACACCAAAATTCTTCTCATAATCAAATTTAGAAATTTGTTCTTGATTTGAATAATAATACATAGGCGCAACGGCAAATGCAAAGTTCCAAATTGCCTTAGGGTCCTCACCATTAATTGTAATAGATAGAACTTGGTTTCCATCTAGCACACTTCCATCAGTATCAAGTGTTGGAGCACCATATTTTTGACCATTTACTGTTACTTCACTTGTTTGATTAGCATACTTTATACCAGAAATATTATTATATTTCATATTATTATCTAGATGCTTTTTTGCTAAATCATTTGCAATATATGTTCTTAATTCTGTTGCCGTTTGGAAGAATTGAATAACCTGTCCAAATTGTTCAGGAATATATGCATCAACTACTAGTTGTTTACATTGCTCTTCTGTTAACGCTTTAATCTCATCAAGTGAAGAGTGAGCAGTAAATTCAAGCTTTGCATCCTTTTTATTCCATTTAATAAATCCTTCATTATATAAGAAGATTTCTTGTGGAGTAGAGAATAAATTTTTATGTTCTTTATTATCCTTATCCGTAAAAATAATATCTTCTGGATTAGTTGATTTTGCATTTTTATAATCGCTATCAATTTCCTCTTTAAATAAAGAACAGCCCTTTGTATAGTCCTCAACTAAATGCATATATGAGTCAACATCACCTTGTTCATCTTGATATTCTTGAAGTTTTTCTTTAAATGAAGACTCAGTGAACTTGATATCGGCATTTTTATCCATAATATCTTCCCAAGCATCAAGTAAATTGTTAATTCTTTGATTAGCTTGTTGATTAAATGTATCCATGAAGTTATCTTGTTCATTTTCATTATCTGATTGAGTACGATATTGCTTTAAACCAACGATATCAGTTGAATACAAAGTTGCAGAACCATTATATGTAGGATCTAGATATACATATAGATTAAATAATACATCCTTAATCGTTAATTGAGAACCATTTGAAAATTTTACATCGTTTCTTAAAACAAAATTATAAGTAGAAGTATTATTTGCAGTATTTTTGACGATTTCATAATCTTCTACAACAACACTAGCACCTTGCTTATGTGTTTGAGGATTACCATCCTTATCATTTGATAGCATACTAATTTGAGTCATACCAACAACGCTTGCATCTGAAGTTGATGATGAATAGAATGGGCTAAATACTTGATCTACCTCTTGAGAAGCCATTACAAATGGTCTTGTTTCATTATTCTTATTTGTTACGTCAGTTGGTGTTGTTGTAGTTGACTTACCACAACTAACTACGCCAAGTGAAGCTACTCCAACTAAACCTAAAGCTAATAATTTTTTAAAAGTTATCTTCTTATTCATAGTTTTTCCTCCTATTATTTCTTTTTATATGTTATTGTTACGTTATTTACTTCATAATTTTGAGAATTTGATACATCATAAACATCATTTGCTTTTCCTTCGGTATCATTTTCATTACGAGAATTATATGTGTATGAAATATTTATATTAGCAAATTTTGAATTTGAAGCTGTTAAGGCCAAACCAGTTACTAATACAGGAACATCCTTACTTCTACCATACCATGTTACTTCAAAATTAACATCATGAACATTAATGTTTGTAGCATTATGGAAAATACTAATTTCATAGAATGATTGAGCTTGATCATTAGTATAGCTTTGTTGATAATTAGTAGTATAAGTAATAGTATGACCATTTCCAATTAATTCTTTTGTCGTTGTTTGAGAATTAAGGGCTGATAAATCAGCATAATCATTCAGATTAATGTCTTCCATTAAGTAAATTCCATCATAGTCTGAAATATATATCATTGCATTCTTAAATTCAGTTGGATTTGAAACTAAATAATAATTACCTACGATATAATCAACATAAATCACATATTCAAAATCAGAATCAGTTTCTGGCATTGTGATTTCAGAAATTGTTGTTTTATCATACTTCTTAGAATCTACCTCAAATTCCTTAATATATGTAAGGTTATGTTCCTTAAGTGCTCTTTTAATTTCAATTTCTAAACTTTCACTTACATTTAGTTTGCTTCCTGCCTCATAATTTTCAGCGGTAGTTAAAACTACATCTTCATTGTTAATCTTTGCTTTAAAAACAAACTTATTATTAATTGAATTTTTCCATTTAGCATATAAATCAAGTGTTTCTTTATAGCCGATTTCATATTTTGCATCAACTAAATCTTGATATCCATTTTCTGTTTTTGTTTTATACCAACCACCTAAAACCTTATTTGTTCCTGGTGGAGATATTGTATCAATCTGATCAATAGTCTTAGCTAAAGCTAATTTTTGACCTTCTTCAACGGGATAATACATTGTAACATCAAGCTTACTACCTTTGTATTCGCCATCCTCTAAATGGTAAATAACCTTAGCATAGTCCGCATATTTATCACTACTTTTTCCACAGCCTACAAGGAAAATAGCACACATAATTGCTACAACGAATCCAGTTATTATATTAATTCGTTTTTTCATAATTTCCTCCAATTTGACTTAGTATATATTAATTACTTTTTTTTAAAACACTAAATGCAAAAGAAGTTGTACTTGCACTTTCACGAACAAGAAATACGTAATGTTTATTTTGACTTGCTTCTTCTTCAGACACAGTGAATGAATATTTAAAATTGCCCTTATTTCCCGAATTATTATCATATTTATTAGGATCGCCAATCTTTTCGATATCATTTCCACAATATCCAATAAGCAAATCAGATGTTTCATTTGCATATGATTCTATTTCATATGTTCCTGCTTCATTAATATCAAGATAAAAATATACATCTTTTCCTTTTGTTATTTTTGCAGTATAGTAGCCTAATTGAGAAAGTTGCTTAGGACTAGTTGATGTCGCTGTAGCATCAGTAATTACTGTTGCGTCCGCAAGCTTAGTTATAACTGCATCACTAACATGATTATCTTTATTTTGAACGATTTCATATGGATTAAAAGTATAGCCTGCAGGAAGACTATTAACATGTACATTAAAATCTCCTTCGATTGTTTCTAACTCATTTGTAAATGCTTGGCCATTATCATCAACAGGAATCATTAAGTAGCATGTACCATTTTCTACAGAACACCATTGAACCTTAGCACCCTTTACAGGCTCTCCGTTTGGATATTTAACGTTAACTACGTATGACTTATCATTTTTTACTTGACCAGATGGTGTAGTTCCAGTTGTTGTTGTAGTTGAAGGTAAAGTGTCAGTAGGGTTTGGAGTACTTGTTGCACCACTGGTTGAACTTTCTGCTGTATTCCCGCATGATGCAAGAGCAAAACCTGCACCAATTACTGATAAAGCTGCAAATAATTTATATTTTTTCATTATTAACCTCTCTTTAAAAATGTTTATTTTTGGTATAATTTAATACATTGTAATTGTACACTCTTTTTACCAAGAATACAACAAAAAAATCAATTTTTTTCAATAAATATTGTTTTTTTATGTTTTTTATTCATTAAGAATCGAAGAAAAAACTAATTTTTATATTTTTTAAGTTTTTTTCAAATAAAATAAGAGAAAATTCGAAAAAAATTCGGTTTTATTATATTTTTCACCCTAAAGTTACTATAAACACATTATTTTAAAACTTAAAATGTTGAATAAATTTAACTTATCACTAATAATAAATAAAACGATATTACAAAAATAAGTAATATCGCTTAATATTTTTCTTTTATTTATTTGATAAAATATCTTCTACAACTTTTAATAGTTCGGCCTCGCTTAATTTACCAACACGATTAAGCCTAACAATTCCATCACCATCTACTACAATTGTAATCGGATAGATTGATGTACCGCCTAACATTTTAAAGTATGAATCAGATGCATCATCATGTCCCCATTTAATTGGAGCATTTTGATCCTTAATATAATCAGAGGCTTGTTCAAGATCATAATCGCTTAAGAATGTTGTACCTTGATGGATTGCAACCATTTCTAGGACATCTCCATACTTTGCAGTTATATCATTATATACATTTATAAAGCCTGGTAATTCCTCTTTACATGGTGTACACCAATAACCCCAAAAATTAATTACAGATACTTTTCCTTTATTTTGAGCCAAACTGAAAATTTCACCAGTTTCTTTAGCATTTTGGTCAATTAAATTAATATTTTTAGAATAACATTTTTCTCCAACATTAAAGCCAAATGTTATACCTTGATTAGCACTTCCGATAAAATCAAGCTGTTCACTTAAATTTCCTGTTGAAGAGTACTTAACATTATTCTTCTTATCTGACCATATATAATAAGGATATGTTTCTTCTTTAACAAATGTTTTAATTGCAGATGATTTTTCGGTATCATATGCAAAATTTATTGCATCCATATTTATATTATCTTTATTAGCAATAATACTGTTATAGTTAGATTCATGATTTTTATAACTACTAATTGCATAAACCTTTGCACCATGATCATATGCCTTTGAGACTTCATAAATTTCATCCATATTAAATGTATCATAGAAATATAAAGCAATAATATCATTATTGTTGGCATAAATATTTGTTTCAGTACAATGACCAGATGTAATATCATCTTCATGATATAAATTAACATCCACTTTATTTACAACATGGTTTACTTCAATTGTTTTTTCAACTGACCATACACTAGCATATAAAATTACACAAGTAAGAATAGCAAGCATAACTGAAGTGACAATTACAGTTATTTTATTTTTGGCAATTTTATAGCCAAGTTTTTTGAAAAAATTAACGAAACTATTTTCCTTCTTTTCTATAGTATCAAATTCTTCTACATCAATTTGTGAATCTTCTAGCTTTAATTCTTCAGCCGTATTCTTAGAAGCATCAATATCAGCTTTCACCTTAGTACTAATTGTCTTCCAACTAATCGCACATGAATGACATGTCTTAATACATTCACCACATTGGATACATTCATGATCGCCAACTTCCATAACATCCATCTTGCAATTAGAAACACAAGCACCACAATGATTACATTTAGATTTATCCACCTTAACACCAATTATTGATAATTTATTGAAAATACCATATATGGCTCCAAGGGGGCAGAAAAATCTACAAAAGAAACGATAAATGAAAATAGAACCAACTATGAAGGCTACTAAAATTGCAAACTTCCATGTAAATAGTGGACCTAATTGAGCAAAAAATGTTGCATTATTACCATTAGCAAGAAGTAATACACCACCCTCAAATGTTCCAATAGGACAAACATATTTACAAAATGCAGGGAGTGGTAAATTTTGAATAACACCATACATAATAGGAATAATAATTACAAGAACAACTAATAAAACATATTTAAAATATGATAATGCTCTCGTAACCCGATTCTTTTTTAGTTTAGGGGTTTTAATTTTATAAAGTAATTCTTGAAGTAATCCACCCGGACACAACATCCACATATCCATCTTCCAAAAATAATACAATATAATAAAATGATACCTAATACATATGTTGGAGCCTTCGTTTTGCTTTCAGCTAAAGCATTTTGAATTGAGCCTAAAGGACAAGCTCCTATAGCGCCAGGACATGAATAGCAATTCATACCAGGTAAACAAACTGTTTTTGTATTTCCAACAAAAATATCGCCAGTCACGAAACCACGCATATTAGCGTTATATAATAACATCGCATAAATTTGAATTAATCTTCTTTTAGAAGGCCAGTTAAGAACTAAGAATCGATTAATCTTAAAGCATACTGCGGTTATCTTATCTTTAATTTTACTAAATATACTTTGTTTTTCCATAATTCTAACCTAAACCTATACATTCTGAGCATATCTTAGCAGCTTTAGCGTAAACACGAGAGGGGCCGCCATTGATAATACCTGTAATAATAAATACAATACCGATAACAATAATTAAACCACGAATTGCCCATAAAAGCTGTACCTTACGTTTGTTTTCAGCTTTAAAACTGATTTCACCTTTTTTATATTTAGCAAGTAACTTTTTAGCAACGATAATTGAATTATTTGCACTATAATTTTCATAAAGTACTGTGGCAATAAAGCATACAAAACCTATAACCACAAATGGTAAAATATGAATGATCATATCGATAACTTGTCCTGTTGCATGACCATTAGCAACAAAATGATTAGGATTAAATAGATACATAAAAGGAAATACTGCAAGTCCTAAACATATCATAGAAAAAATCAAATATGCAATTTTACGATTTTTATCATAGCTTTTAAGTAAAATATAATCCTCATCTGTTTCTTCTATCTTATCATAAGGTAAGATACATGTAATTGCTTTAAGCTTAACAATATTACTATTTTTAGCCTTATTGTTGTAATCCATTTTTTTTATAAATGACATTATAATTCCCACAACAACAACTAAAACCCAAATAATAATAAGAACTAAAATTTGAAGTAAATATTGACCGACCTTTTCTCTTGTGAAAATTTCTTCTCCATCGACTCTACCAAAATAAATTCGTAAAACCTGTACAACAAGGAAAATACCTGTAAGAATTGTTTGAAATGAAATTAAGATCCAAATTAAATTTCTAGCAAATTTATCCTTATTCTTCAAATTTAACACCTCCTATTTAAATATGAATTAATGGTACAAGAGGTCATCCTGTACCATTTAATCACTTTTATTTTTTTACTTACTACCTAAAGTAACCTTGAAGTAGCAAACTTTCAACCATGAATCAGCTACATCCTTAAATGTATACTTATCCATTAGCTTTTGAAGTAATCCCATTAAGCCTAAATTAACTTTAACAGTACCATATGTTACAGAATTTACATCAGTATCCATTTGAGCCAAATATTGCTTAATTGTACTAGTTTCATCACTACCTGCAACAGCATTTCCATTTTCATCTTTACTAAAATTAAATCCACCTTTTTCAATGATTTGTTCTAGTGAATTTGAAGAGAATACACCTGTAGTATATTTGAAATCAGCATAAATATACTCATCATTAATAACATTACCATTATTATCAGTTGGATGATAGAATCCATCATTTCCAAGAGCTACTTTAATATTAGAAATTGAAATTATATTACCAATTGAACCATCAGCATTTTCATTATATGTGAATGTTCCATCTGATGCTTGAGCTAAATATTCCTTATATGTACCATAGTAATCAATACGGAATCTTAATAAATGCTCAGTATCATCAATATCAAAGAATACAGGTGCAACGTAATATGTTTGCCCAGCTTCATAATACATATATTGATCAAAATCTTCCGCATATTTCACATTATTGTCATATCTTATGAAGTTATCACGAGATACATACGCTCTTGAATCTTCTTGTCTTTCAGAGCCAGTTCCATAGAAGAAACATTCAGTAGATTGTCCACTTATACCATAAAGATGATATATACCAGATTTTTCAGGAGTAAACTTGAATAAATATCCACGTGGAACTAAAGGGAAATCAAATTTAATATAGTTATAGTGATCCTCTAGACTATCTTCAGGATTTGTAATTTGAGCTTCAAGGGCGTTAAATGTTGCAAGTCCTTTAATAGGGTCGCCAATTTCTTCACCTTTTGGAGTATTGTACTCACTGATATAAACACACATTTCAAGCCATTGTAAATCAAAATCCTTTAATTTTTCATCACCTAATTCTCTAGCAACGAACTGTAATGCAGCTGCAAGATCTTTAGTAATTGAAGTTAAACCATTAGTTGGTAAATCAAGCATTGTGATTGAAGAATTATCACCATAATTTGCATATTGACTAATAATTTTACCATAATCAATTGGATTTTTAGGATCAGTCTTATCAACAAATAACTCAGGATTTCCAGCTAAGAAAGTAACAATTGAATTATTAGAAAAATGAGTATTTGAATCATTTAATGCTGCAAGTAGAAGAGGTCCATCTTCACTACCTACGTGATAGTAACCATCATTTTCATTAAATACTGGAGTTATATAGTTTGACCATTTTAAAGTAAATGGATTAATTTCACCAGATGCAGCTTGACGAATAACTTGGAACTTACTTGTCAATTCTGATTGTTCCATAAATCTAACATTATTTATATACACAGTATCATCAAACATTGCTGTTTTTGAATCCTTATAGAAGAAGAATTCAACAGAAATCTTTTCATCAGTATTACCTGCAACATATAAATACTTTGTTTTAAATTCCTTATCATTACCAGACATTTGACATAAGCGCTTACCATCAAGGAATATACCTAACATATCGCCATCTTCACAAGATGCCTTATAGTCAATAGCAAGTACCTTATTAGCAGGAACCGTAATATCCATCCAAGCTATAGAATATGAACTATTAACGCCTTTATTTGAAGGCTTGATTGCTGTGCCATCTTCAGTAGCAACCCAAGGCCAAATATTCTTATAAGTTTCACGATCTTCTTCTTTAAATGTAGCAGATACATTTTTAGCTAATGCTGCTTTCTCTAATACTGCTGAGCCTGGGAATTCAACATCAGGAACAACATCAGAACCTGATGCTTCATATGTAGGAACATAATTGTCACCAGTATATTTTGCAAATAGACCGTCCCATTTATCCTTGGTTGTAATTGCTCCACCTTCTATCATCGTTATAGTACCATAACGATCAATAAATACTGATGTTGGGAAACCCGTAACACCAAATGGAGCAATTAAAGATGTATCACCAACTGTTGACATGATATTAAGCTTTTGTTCACTAGCAAATGTTTTAACAGTATCTACTGTATCATTATAGCTTTCACCTGGGTTAATACCGATAACCTTAACCTTATCCGTGTATGCTGAATATGAGTCAACTAAAAATGGGAATTCACGTACACACCATGAGCAGGTTGTATACCAGAAATTTAAAACGACAAGTTCATTATCCTCAAGTAAATCTGACAATGTCCATGTCACTTTTTCACCAAAATTAGTCTTACTACCAAAATCATAACCTTCAAATGTATAATCATATGCCTGATCATTTTCAGCGTATTTTGTGTTTTCTGGCATTTGTTCTTGAATCAATTGAGGTTTAAATTTAATAATTATTTCTTCACCTGAATCGTCAATTTGAATTCCATCAGACGATGAATCAACAACATAGCCTTCACTTTCCATATCTTCACATTGAACCTCATACGTTCCAGCAGGTGCTTTTATTGAGGCCTGTCCATTTGAATCAGAGAAACCAGAATACTCACCATTTCTTCCTTTTAATGTAACGTAAGCATTTGATATTGGCTTTCCACTGATTGATTGAGTTTTAACATTATATGTAACGTAATCAACTGGAACAGTAGTAGATGCTCCACTAGTAGTTGTCCCACTAGTTCCAGTAGTTCCAGTAGTTCCACTAGTTCCAGTAGTTCCAGTAGTTCCACTACTTCCAGTAGCTTCAGAACCAGTAGTAGGCGTACTACTTTCAATCTTACCACAAGAAGCTAAACCAGCAATGCTGATACTTACAAGTGATAATGCTGACAAAATCTTAACGATTTTCTTCATTTTATTTCCTCCTAAAAATTTAATAATTTATAAAATTAGTCTAATTATATTCATTCTTTAAACTATTACGAAAGAATTATATCTTTATTTTCAAGAAAATGCAATATATTTTTTCAATATATTGCATTTTTAGAATATTATTTTAATTATTGATTTGAATAGAAACCACAGGCAAACATCCATTCACTACCATCAGCTGCATAAATATTTCCCTCTGTTTCTAGCCAGCCATATCCATCAAAGAAATAACTAGTTGAATTACATAATTTTTGTAAGAATGTCACTAATTCTTTTGTAACATAAATCATACCATCACTATTGACACAACCAATATATTCAGCGTCTAAGAAATATTTATAATTTTCAATAATTCTTAATCCGTTTTCATCATACTGATTAGTTCCCATTTTAGTGATCCATAGCTTTCCATCGTCTTCAACACCGACAATACTTACCCCTAAAATGTCTATGACATTCGTTAAATTAGCACACACTATGTTATCTTCGCCATTTTTTATATAATGATAATATCCATCTTCCGCATTATATACCAAATTTTTTTGATTTAAAATGAGTGAAGAGCCATTTTGGAATGCTGAATATGAAATAAAATTATGATAAGATGATTTTCGCTCGACGCTTGCAATTGTACTTTTTAATATATAATCACCATCTGGCGCTGAAATATACTCACCATTAACAAGCTTAAATCTTCTCCTTAAATATTTATTATGAACACCATCATATACATAGCTTGGATCTATTAATTGATTATAGAAGGTTGAATTATGACTACCTCCTGCACCAAAATCAT
>ERZ779913.705-NODE-705-length-10954-cov-2.6007_pt1 | contig 10954 bp, 10 predicted proteins | sample MGYA00511547_ERZ779913 | MGnify/ENA primary metagenome ERZ779913 (study PRJEB29588, sample SAMEA2149539) | human gut metagenome | biome: human gut; feature: human-associated habitat; material: faeces | place: Denmark | collected 2008/2010 ...
AAATACAAGGTATTTTGGCGGCTCCGTGGTCTTATCCCGCTTCACAGCGAAATCTACATTGTACTTTCTCGCCACACGCTCAAAAGCCTTAATGTTATTATCCGTGACCTCTATGGACTTCGCACCCGCTCCCTGACCTACCAGCTTTTTCACCGGTATTTTCCCGTGGGAAGGCTCTTTATGTTTCTGATGCTCCAGATACATCTTCATCGCCTTCTGGAGAACACTTGCGGTCAGTTTGGATGTCTTGATTGCAAGGGCAATCGTTTTTTGTGTTGTTTCCTCCTGCATAAACACCTCCGATCTGCATCTTCCTGTGCATATGCCCCTCTAAGGTGGAACATACAGCCGATGTAATAAATACCTCATAATCCTCCTTTCCGCTTCTGGACATCGTGTCCAAAAGCAATAGAAAAGGGCAGCTACAAATCTTTCGACTCATAACTGCCCTAACGCTGTTGTATATTATTTTTATTTCGTCTTGCCAACTTGAAATTTTCTAAACATGCTACTTCCACTAAAATTCAAAAACTTTAGCATCTGCCACTTGCTTCAAATCATATACCAACACATTCTGAATTTCAGTAAACGCCTCATTAGTTACCACCCATCTTTGAATAACAGGTTGATTCATATAAACACTATTTCCCATTTCCGTTCTTAAGCCGTAATAATACTCAAATCTACCTATCATTTTATTATTTGAATCGACTATCTTTAAGCCATCATCAAAAACAATTTCCCATCCGAAATGATTTAGTGCACGTTGTGAAAACATACACATAATATTGCTGCCTTTAAAACTCTCTACTCCTACATTATGCACAAGTAAGTTACAATGTTTTTCCTCCACAAATTCTTCACTTCGATGAATTAAAAGTCTTGCATTTCTCTCACAAGCATATAAAGCAAAATCTCTTTTCATCGTAGAAAATCAATATATGTAGTCATAAAGCCTAAGAGTTCTTTCTTATAGCTATATTCCGTTAACGCTCCACCAAGAACTATTTCGTCATCACTAATTCCCATAGTGAAAATATTCTTTAACAATTTCTCCTTATCATCTTTATCCTGTTCTTCAAACTCATCAATTTTTACATTTAATATTTTGTTTTCTTGATATGGCAATATCGCTGGAGACTGCAACAAAACATAAGGTTCACTTGTAGAAAGAATAATTCGACTTAACGGAATTTCTGCTCCATCCCATCTTCCTTGATACCATTCTTTATACAATACCCTAAGAAAAGCAACATTTATATCGTACAAGGCTACACCGCACTGCTTTCTACCACCCACATCAAGCAGCATATTATCCGTATCACTGATTTGCTTCATATATGCTGCCACCTTGCTTTCTATGTCACTACAGTCATCCCACATTTCCTCGGTCATCCGTTTAAGTGATTCCATAACATATCTAGTACCGGTTAAATATTGTTCTTTGCTTTTTACAGATAATAGTTTTTTGGTGCTATATTCTGGAATGTCTGCAAAATATTTCTGTTTTTCCTTTTGCATCTCAAAACCATTTTTACCACATAATCTTTGTAACAAAATCCTTGAGTAAAATGCCGCATTAAAATCCGAATCATTGATATGTTTCGTAACCAAACTCTCTAGCAAAACTTTATCCATTACTTTAGTTTCAGTCAACAATTCATAAACCATCAACATCCATTCTTTAGCTCTATAATGAAATTCATCCCAATATTCTTCTATTTTCACCACTAATTCTGGATAAATTTGCAATAAATGATAAATGCCTCTTAATGCATTTTCTGCCGTATCAGCATTATCAGAAAGCATAAATACTATGAGAATCCTAATAAACAAATCCCGAAATGTGTCTATACTCTCAATGTCCATGGAACTATACACTCTTTGAAGATTGGTACCTGTATTCTCCTTAATATTCTCTTCTTCATTACCTATTCTTCCGGCTGACGAAATCCATAAGTTGTGAGTATTTAGCAGATTATCCAAACCTTTTTTACAGTATTCCTTACCACATTGTTTTACTTTCCACAAACATAAATACATTATATTTTCACCTGGATAAAAGCTTTCTCTTCCCCCTTCTAATCCTGTCAAATAATAAGACCTTATATACTCATCAGCTATGGCATTGGGCAAATTACTTATTACATACTTTAAAATTTCTCTGTTTCTCCATCCATATCTTTCATTAACAAGTTCTTTCTCTAGAATTTTTTCTAAGCAAGAATAATAAGCCTCTCTATCATCACGCATATTCTCACATTCTTCAAATAACGCTTGTCTATCATGATAATCTAAATCCCCTGCCTGAAGATACTGCTCAATATAATTGTGCTGAACATTCCCACATATCTTTACCTCTGCCTTATCACACCATCTGCTCGGGATAATGTAACGGCTTGGATCAACACGAGCACTTATTTCAGCTTTACCCATTTTACATATTTTCTCATGTACAGATGATAATTCATTTCTTTTAGCACAAATCTCTATTGCTTTATCTAATGCTGCAATTGTTGAGTGATTTGAATCGTTTTTCCAATTCAAAATTCCCAATCCAAATGCCCAAATAGCTAATAAATCGTTTTCTGAAACACTTGCTTTTTTTAAATATCCTATCAAGCCTTCAATAATATATTCTGGCTGTTCTAATAATTCTGACATATATACAGGTGTAGATAAAACCTTTTTTATTGCATCTAATCCATCATCAAATAAATCGCCATATAATCTACAGTTTGCCTGATAATCAAGTCTGTTATCACCCAATTCTTCCATCTTTCCAGAAAGACTCTTTATCTGTTCAGTATATCTATGCGTATTATCACACCCCATTTCAAGTAAACTGTCATACCATTCTAAGATATCACTTAAGCTATATTCCTTATGAGAAGCATATCCTATAACAGACCATTTTGCCTTTTCCCGAGCAGCTGTAGTATTGATATAATTTTCTAATTGATATTTTTCAACCAAATTAAAGATATCTTTGATAATTCTATTTCTTTCACCTATAGGATTGTCCCAAACTCTGCCTTTTTCTCCGAGCCAATCCTGATACCAAACAGTTAATCTTTCTACATTATCTCTATAGAAATACCACCCTGCATCCATAACTTGATGGATTGGGTTATTTTCAAATATTTTTTCACATATATTTGAGATAGCTGATTTATACGCCTCGCTTTCCTGTGTTGCCAATATAATATACGCTTTTAAAATCAATGATGATATATTTCTTATCTGCAAATCTGTCACTCGTGGAATCCAATCTTTAATCATCACTAATGATAAGATCCGTTCCATCTCATATAAATGTTCTGCAAACTTCTGCCCATTATGTTTTGCATGCAACCAATATCCAAGATAGCAAAGGCAATTGAACCATACGCCATAATAACTTCTGTCCCTATGCGAATTCTTTGTTAAAAATTTGTCTAATACCCTTTGGGATACTATGAGTCGATCCACTGCTGGCTGTAAATAACTCACTACAACAGCATATATACTGTAATAATATATTTCATGCTCAAAATCTCCATGTGGTAATTCAATGCCTTGAATTTGATTATATACTTCTTCTCGATCATATTTATCATATTTTTCTATATTTCCAGAAACTATTCTCATAAAAAGATCGAAAATCAGTCCTAATTTGCTATGTACAAGTACATCCCTGTTTACCTTTTCAATAATACTAATTGAAGAAAATCTCAGCTCTCCCATTAACTCTATTAAAATATCAATTAAAACATTCGATCTAACAACAATATGGCAAATACTGATAAGGGCTGTTTCTAATTCTTTATCTTTATAATTTAAAACAGATTCATGCCAGAATGATTCACATAATCCACGCATAAAAACAGTTATTTCATCATTCCACTCAGATTCCTTTTCAAGCATACTATATTGCTTTGACCAACAAATCAATTTACCTAAATCGTCTGAAATTTCTTTTGCCTCTGTTGATATCATAATATAATCCGGATTTCTTGTATCTAACATTCCCTTGTCTCTCAAAATATTCCAAAGTTCCAATACATTTAATCCTTCAAACCAACGATTAAATAAATCAATAGTTCTTTTCTTTTTTCCTGAATAATACAAATCTTTGGCATACGATAGTACATCTGAAATCAAATGTGCATCCCATTGATTAATTGGTTCCACATAACATTCATATGGAGCCACACCCACATACTGCCTTACATCCCTAAATTCAGAATTCTCTATTTCATATTTAGTGTCTTCAAGCTTATTGATTGTGAGAATAGCTGTAGACAAAGATTGCAACTTATCATAATCAATTACCTCTTGCAAAAACAGTCTTTTCATTATGTTATTCGATATAGAGGTTAATTCCCAAAGTTCAACACCATTTACATACGCCTCGATAACAAACTTACTTGAAAAAACATCAACTATTTCTGCTTCTCTTTTAGCCATAGACATTAATCTAACAATATCAAAATAATAAGCTTGACTTTTATCATCTTTACATAAATAGTAATCCGTCAATGAATTGCATATTTCCTGCGTATGCTCATCATCAATATTTACAATATTTGATAAGAAAACTTTCACATCATTATGTAAAACATGATATTTCCCCACCTCCTCTACAATCAAAGGTTTTAATGTTTTCAACACATTATTCCAAGCAACTACAGGTATATCAAGTTCATTGAATATTTCTGCTAACATCTGTCCATCAACACGTTCATTCAAAAACGCAAATACACCTGCCAATTTGTAATCTACAAAATCATACTGTTTTAATGTACCAACAGCATCATTCCATATATTAGAATAATATTCTTCAATATTTCCGCTTAGTTTTCTGTCCGATAATTTTCTTTCTAACTTCATTGCATCCGCACATTGACTTGCCTCATATACCGCAAAAATAGCAGCTAAAGTGTTCTTTTCAGCATATTTTTCAACAATGTCCGTAATCACATTATATTCACTACTTCTCGTATCAGATATTTTTTGAGTTACAAGTGATAATATATCCCCTCTCTCAATTCCTGGCACATCTAAACGCTTTACACTATCATTTTTTCTCTTTAACCATAATGGATAATTCGGATAAGACTCTTGAGGTTGTCCGGATATCAACAATTTTATATTATCCGGAATATATTCTGGTCTAGGTAATGTAGCCAAAAATGTTTCTGAAACAATTCCTGCACGTGCTGCATGATCTATTCCGTCTATTGCAATAACAAATGTGCATCCAGTATCTCTTGCATACGCAGACGCTATTTCAAAAAAATGCTTTTTCATCTCTTCCAACGACATAAAGCAATTTTGTAATGGCACATTGTATTTATGTAAAGAACCTTTTAAGCACTGTTTTAATTGGCTAAACATCTCATTCCAGAAATGTTCCTTTTTTACCCTTTCCGAAACATCTATCGGCAAGTATTCTTTATCTGGCTGAATAGGTTCATAAGCATAATACCTAATTTTTATAATGCTGTCTCTCTTATTGCATAGCTTACTGACTATATTTGTTTTTCCGGTTCCCGGTATCCCTGAAAGGAAAAGAACTTTTTCATTTCCAAACAATAATTCTTTTTCAATCTCTTCTACAAAATCTTTGCGGCTATCAAAAAATGGCTCTGCAGGCATTAGTTCATGATTATACGGAAATATAATCATCTATAGATAATGCTTCATATACATCTTCCACATAAATTCGAGAAGTATTTCTCACAGATGTTGTCCACTTCCTTAATGCATGATCAAGTTTTCCTAATAATTTGTCCGCATCATCCAAAGTAATCCTAAATGCTGTAGATAAGTGACCTAAAACCTCATTTTCTATTTCTTGTAAATCCTTCTGCTCGGTTTCAAGCTGTAATAATCTTAAGAATTTTAGTTTATCTTTGTTACTTTGAATCCCACTGAGCTGTGTTTTCCATTCATTCCAAGCTTCAGGATATTCTTCAAATACAATATCTTCAAAGTTTTTCGCAGATTTAATCTTTTCATTCAATTTTTTCCAAAATACGTCAAGTGCTGGTCTTACGAATGTGTCCTCCCCCTTTGTCATAGAAATTACTTGACCTTTTCTTCTATTCGTAAAGATTTGTGGAATAACTTCAGTATATCTACGACTCTCTTCTTGCCATGAATCTGCCAATTCGGCTAATAATGATTTACTTGTCTTTTTCGCAGAATAAACCAAATCTGCAAATGTCAACGTATCATCTGCTCTTGTATGTTTAACCTGTATACATAATACTTTTCCATCGCTATATGTTACAACAACATCATCTAATCCCAATCCTACATTTGCCTGCAATTCAACATATTCTATATTGTTTTCTTCATTTAACATATTAATAATCTGTTGCTCACCAACAGACCACTCATACCAATATGGATCTCCCATTCCTGGCTTGGTTTTTTCTGTATAATTCATCTTTCACTTCTCCTTTTTCAGCTATTCCCCTGCTCTTTGTCTCATCTACTTCTTTTTACGCCATCTGTCTATTTTCTTGCTATTATATCTAGATCCAATTTTTCTTTAATCTTAACTTAATTTAAGTATCCCCTGCAAACTAAAGTCTCAATAATTTAACGTATCATACTAACTAAAGAACAAGTGCAAAACTCCGCATACATCTTATCATCTTCCAGCCTTATATCATCAAGTAACAACGCCTGAAACAAAACATCCCACACCTTCACTAAGCTTACCATTCCATACTCTTTTTCGGTAAAGCCTTCAATCTGCATCTTCTGCAAAGCAGCTTCCTTTCTCGCCACCAGACAATGCGTATACAATGCCATAATATATTTATCTGATAACAGAAAGGCATATGTTTCGTTCCCTTGATATGTATATCTGCACTTTTCCAGATTTTCTTGTGATATATCGAAATAGCATCTGACCATTTCCAAATATACATCTCCATTATACTGCGGCTTTAACTTCTTTGCATACCTTTTAATTGTTGCGAATATATTATTTCTTTCGATTGCTGTTCGAGTCCTCTTGAATACAGGTTTTCTTCCACGCAAATCCATATACACATTATTCAAAATAGTTTTTCCGGCATATTGTCTGAAATCCCTTATTCTTAACAAATAGGATAACACATCTTCCAATTTTTTCTCTGAGGTTATCTCCTGATACGAATAATCCCCAAATTCAATATGATCCAGCTTTAAAGGACTGCTCCCCTTTGCAATTTCTCGTTCCATTACTCTATTGATATCTCGCATTGATTCCATACTCTCTCCTTTCCACTTCTGGTCACAATGTCCAAAAGTAAAAAAGGGCAGTTACAAGATTTCTCCCATAACTGCCCTACCGCTGTTCATCTCAATTATTCAATTTCTGCCGTTTTTGCAAAATATGCTTTCCGGTCTGTGAGTGCTCTTTTCTCCTGTCCGGACAGACATTGAAATATCTCACTATATCCCATTCCCTCCATGGGTGTATCCTTTGCCAGTAAAAATAACTTTGTATCAAACCACTCCTGCCACAAATTCTCAAACATACTTCGACTGTCTGTGAAGGTAATTACATCCTCAAAACCCTGTGGTGGTCTATAATACTGCAATTTGACAAACCCATATCTCCCCGCATCCAACACCAGTATATTTTCAATTTCATACAGTTCGGTAAAGGCATTAGCAACTTTCTGGCATTTTAGCTGCTCATCCTCTGTAATATATGTTTCTTTCATACGACGACATCCTCTCCGTTTTTTACATTATATCTCTATTATCACACTTTTGGACATCGTGACCAGAAGTGCCTGCAATCATCTTTATTATCTCCACAAATACTGCGATCATCCTTGCAATTACGATGATACCACCTATCAGACCACCAATGATGCCGTTAAATGCCAACACCCCAATGCTCCCAGCAATTCCAAAATTTTTAGGGATGAGGAACATACACATTTTCCGAATCCCATAGGGAAAACCTACCATAATCCAGAAAAGGAAGTAATCAAATCCGTTTTCCTGTTGGCATACCGGATAACACATCAGTATCCATAAAACAAGTATCAGTACCGAAACTATCATCTTAAACAATACCCTTTTCATGCCAGCCTCCCCCATACATATCATGCTGCACTTCCTGCTGATAATAATGATTTATTGTTGATGGCGCATTATACAGTGCCGTAACCATGTATGCCTTAATGTTTGAAATTTTTGTTGTCGTGTCTTTCATACACCCCATCACATACTCCAGATGACTGCTCCTCAGCTTTAAGAATTTTGACTTTACAAGCTCATAGGGATACTCCTCCCCCGCAATCCGTATCGTAGTCCGCTTTACACATACAACCTCACAGATCAATTCAAATAATTCGTCATACAGTTCCCTGTCATTTATTTCATCATATTTCATGTGATGATCGTACTCAATATTTTCTTTGATAATCTCTATGTATGCATCTGCTCCATCCATCCTATCATCGGTCTGTTTTCCTTCACCGGATGGATAGATTGGATTGGTATAACTCATATCAGTATAATTTATATCAGTCTTATTATAGTTAGTATAAATAGGGGCTAAATCCTGAACCTCTGCAAGTTCAGTTTCTGAACCTCTTGAAGTCTGCTTTTTATACTTCTGGCGGTTCAAATTTTGTACCTCCTGAAGTTCAACTTCTGAACTTCTTGAAGTATCAATATTAGACTTCTTGAAGTTCAATTTTTGAACTTCTGTGGATTTTCCAGTATTCTCAGGCTCTTTTTCCTCCTGTTCCGCTGACATTGTGGCAAAGTTTTTCACATAGATAATATCCGGTTTGCCAAGACCTCTGCGCTTTTTTTCAATCAACCCAATCCCTTTTTCGGAATCCAGCTCTTTCATAATCTTGACACAGGTTGCTTTCGCACATCCCAAATCCTCCATAATCGCATCCACCGTATAGATGATATAAGCCCTGTTTTCCTCGTCCAGCCATCCATTTTTCATAGACAGTGACATCCGATCGAGCATCAAGCCATACAGGAGCTTGGCATCGCTGCTAAGCCCCTTGAATCGCTCATCTTTAATCAACAGCCGGGGGACACGATAAAAAGAGAACTGGTCTGCTTCAATTCCATAGTAGTAATCAAATTTTGTATTCTCGTCCACTTTTTCATGCCTCCTTTGCCGTTTATTTCTCACTGTTTGAACTATTCCACTCATCCAATAGCTGGTAGATAACATTTTCAATCTGCTCATTGGAATAATATTCCGGAAAATATCTGCTGATCTTGTCTGCCTTAATGGTTACTTTTCGCTCTATCGGTTTCGATTCTGTCAGGATCAGCCTTACCATCGGTAATGTCAGTTCATCACTTTTTCCATGCTCCTTCAGCTTTGATGCCTGTGCTGTTGAAATGATCACTCCGGTTTCTTCAAGAACAACCTGCACCCACTCCTGTTGCTGTTCTGTCAGAAATGACAGCTCTACACCCTGCACGATTCCAATTTTCTTTTTATCGACCATATCTAAAAGCGCATCTGATAAGCGGGCAAGGTAAATATACCTTTGTACTGTTTTTGCACTCTCTCCGGCAGTTTCCCCAACTTCATCCAGACTGTTGCCTTTTCCTTTTTTGCCCTGATGTTTTACAGCTTCATATTTCATAAAATAAGCTTTTGCCTTTTCACTCGGAAGAATGTCCTCCCGCTGAATATTGGAATCTACCATGATAATCGTAGCTTCGTCATCCGTATAATCACGGATGAACATCGGCATTGTAGTAAGTCCGACAAGCTCACAGGCGTGTCTCCTGCGATGTCCGGCAATAATCTCATAACCGCCATCTTTCATTGGTCTGGCAATGCCTGGCATCAATACTCCATGCTCCCTGATGCTTTCCATCGTTTCCTGCATCTTTTCATCATCCAGTACCTTAAATGGGTGTCCTTTGAACTCATGCAGTTCTGACAATGCGATTTCTTGTACCTGTTCTGTTCCTGTCTGTGGCTGCTCCGTTCCAAATAAATCATCAAAGCTGTTCAACTTTACCTTTGCGGCACTTCCTGTCTTACTCATCGCCAAGCACCTCCTCTGTCAATGACTGATAAGCACTTGCTACCTTGCCATTCGGATCGTGCTTATAAATGCTCACACCTTCCGCAGAAATCTCCGCAGCTCTTACCGACATTGGAATACTGTTTTCAAATATCCGCACTCTGCTTCCATAATTTTCAATTAACAGATTGCTGATGTCTATCAACCATTGTAAGCAAAATTCCCTCAATCTCCAGTTTCGGGTTGATCTGTCTCTTTACTTTTCCAATAGTTTTAATCAGCTGTTCCAGACCTTTTACCGGCAGATACGCTGCCTGTACCGGAATTAAAATACTGTCCGCACTGGTAAAAGCATTTATCGTAATCATGCCGAGTGATGGCATACAGTCAATCAGAATGTAATCATAGCGGTCTTTCTGCTGTTCTATGTAGGTACGAAGCACCGTTTCCCTGCTCATAACATTCACAAGTGAGGTTTCCAAACCGGAAAGCTCAATATTTCCCGGCATGAAATCCACACCTTCCTCATGTCTTAAAATGCCGTACTCCGGTTTTATTTCCTCATCATTGATAATGGCTGCCATAATGGTTGCAAGTGTAATTTCCAGTCTGTCCGGCTCCTGAATACCAAGACTTGCCGTAAGACTACCCTGTGCATCTGCATCTATCAGTAAAACTTTCTTTCCCTGTTTTGCCAGTCCGATTCCTAAATTGCTTGTTGTGGTGGTCTTTCCAACTCCACCTTTCTGATTTGCGATTGCTATTACTTTACACATGATAAATTCTCCTATTCTCTACTATTTTGCTTTTATCTGCTGCTCTTTATATTGCTTTTCTGCACTTCCGCATAAGCCCTGTAATATTTGTTTGTCCCTTTATTGCTATAAAGTTCTGATATCTCCAGAACTTCTACTTTTGGATGACGCTGTAAGATTTTCTGA
>ERZ779913.708-NODE-708-length-10948-cov-1.7883_pt1 | contig 10948 bp, 7 predicted proteins | sample MGYA00511547_ERZ779913 | MGnify/ENA primary metagenome ERZ779913 (study PRJEB29588, sample SAMEA2149539) | human gut metagenome | biome: human gut; feature: human-associated habitat; material: faeces | place: Denmark | collected 2008/2010 ...
CGGCTCCCCCGCGTGACCGTATGGGCTTAACCAATCTCTTGGTGGGCAAACAATAGATCCTTTTCCATCTATTGTAACGAATATTTGCATGAAAACAATTTTCGCATTCATGTGATTTGAAGTATAGCATACACACATGGCAAATGCAATAACGTATTCTGTAAAATTCTGGTATTTTCTTTTTTATTTCGTTTTAGGACATTTTTATTTTCTATTCAGGTTTGCAGCGATCTTACCGCGTCCACTCCCGGACCATCTGTATCTCCCGTCTGTACCCCTCATCATCGTTCGGTGTCTCTAAGATAAACGGTCTTCCTTCTAAAAGCGGGTGCAATGCAACGCGCCGCATCGCCTCTGCACCGATCTTTCCCTCACCGATCTTCGCATGACGGTCCTTGTGGGAGCCACAGTCGTTCATGCTGTCATTAAAGTGAACTGCCTTCAGCCGGTCGAGCCCGATCACACGGTCAAACTCATTTAACACATCGTCAAGGTCGTTTACAATGTCATAACCGCCATCCCACACATGGCAGGTATCGAGGCAGACTCCCATTTTATCGTTTAATTCCACACGGTCTAAGATTTCTCTTAACTCCTCAAACGTTCTTCCAACCTCAGTTCCTTTTCCCGCCATCGTCTCAAGTAAAACGGTCGTTGTCTGCTCCGGTTTCAAGGCTTCATTTAATGCTTCCGCAATCAATGCGATCCCTTTTTCCGCCCCTTGTCCCACATGGGAACCCGGATGAAAATTATAATAATTGTACGGTGTATACTCCATGCGTTTTAAGTCATCAAGCAACATTTCCTTTGAAAAAGAACGGACATCCTCTTTTGCAGCGCAGAGGTTCATCGTATATGGCGCATGCGCAACAATCTTTCCAAATTCGTGCTCCTTCGCAAAATTTAAAAACTTTTCCACATCTTTTTCATCGATTTCTTTTGCCTTACCGCCACGCGGATTTCTTGTAAAAAAAGCAAAGGTATTGGCATCTAACGCCAGCGCTGCCTTTCCCATCGCCGCATATCCTTTGGATGCGGATAAATGATTTCCTATTAACATATCAATCCTCATTTCTGCACTGCGCTTCGCGCACCTTAATTTTGTGCACAATAATACTCCTGTCTGTATACGCGAATGCTCTTTTATTCTGCCCGGTTCTTCTCCACGATCGTGCCCGCTCTGTATGCCGCGAGCAGCTCCTCAAGATCATGGATCGACTCTTTTAAACTTTTTCCGATATCTGTATCGGCAACCGTTTTTCTCCGCACGACCTGCTGCACCAGAACCGTATGGGATACGATATCGCTTCCGTCCTGCACCGCTTTTTCTACCGATTCAAACGGTTCATGCGCCGCAAGCACCAGACCATAAGAATTATAAATCAGCGTATATCCGGCAATCCCCGTCTTTGGCTGATATGCCTTGGAAAAACCGCCGTCAATGATCAGAAGCTTTCCGTTACATTTGACCGGAGACTCTCCTTTTTTTGCCTCCACCGGAATATGACCGTTAATGATGTGCGCCTCCGCACCTTCAAGCCCGAATTCCTCTAAAATCCGGTTGACCACTTCCTCTTTTTCAAGCAGCCTGTAATAAGGATTTTTCGGCTCCTGATGCGTTATTTTATCTGCAATAAAATAACGCTCAAACGTCGTCATCTTTGCCTTTCCAAACACCGGGGAATTCTGGTTTTCCCAGATAAACCATAAAATGTCCTGTCCCTTTTTCTTCTCCTTCGGGTCGATCGCATAATAGCCTTTTCGCGCATAGCCCTCAAGCACATCATAAAGCTCTTTTCCGGCATATTCTTTTCCAAAAACGTTAACTCTGGTAAACGTGCCATCCTCATTCAGCGGCACGCATCCATGATAGAGAAGATTTCCATTATATACTTTGTAAAGACTTCCCTGTGTATACAAAAAACGCACATGACGCTGCAGTTTTTCACAGTTCACAAATGCAGTCACAAGACGCTCCATCACATCCGCCTCATCTTCTGAGAGACGATATGGATCTTCCCAGTCGATTGTCGGAAAACTGACATCCTTGAGCGGATACTCGGTTTCCTCCACACACACGGTCCCCTTTTCGATGTTGATCTTATCGAGAAGAAGTCTTTTCTCCATCTCAAATTCCGGGTTTTCTTTGATCAGCTGACCTTCCAGTTTAAACTGCATGATCGTGATCGCCTTATGCATTTTTTCATCTAAAAATGCGTCGTGCACATCATATTCATCTTCCCGGTAATCCAGCTTAAAACAGTCACAGGAATCCTTATCATACCACTTCATCGCAAATCTTGCCAGCGGCACCAGATTAATCCCGTAACCGTCCTCTAACAGATCAAGGTTTCCATATTTTGCAGAAATGCGGATCACATTACAGATGCATGCCGCACTGCCCGACGCCGCTCCCATCCAGTACACATCGTGATTGCCCCACTGGATGTCCACAGAGTGATGCTCCATCAGTGTGTCCATGATCAGATTCGGATATGGTCCCCTGTCAAAAATATCCCCGACCACATGCAGATGATCCACAACAAGCCGGCGGATCAGATTACAGAACGCGATCACAAGCTCCGCCGCCCTTCCGGTGCGGATGACCGACCGGATAATTTCATTATAATATGCCTCCTGATCGGATATCTCCTGTCTGCCGGTCAAAAGTTCCTCGATCACATAGGCAAAGTCTTTTGGAAGTGCTTTGCGCACCTTTGATCTTGTATACTTGGAAGATGCATTTTTACAGATGCGGATCAGGCGGTATAAGGTGACTTTGTACCAGTCCTCCAAATTATCTTCCGTCTTTAACACCTGTTCCAACTTCTGTTCCGGGTAATAGATCAGCGTGGCGATCGCTTTTTTCTCCGCCGCGCTGATTGCATTGCCAAATTCATCCTCTATTTTCCGCTTGATGGCACCGGATCCATTTTTTAGCACATGTAAAAACTGGTCGTACTCCCCGTGCACATCTGTGATAAAATGTTCTGTTGCTTTTGGCAGGCTAAGAATCGCCTGTAAATTGATAATCTCTGTCGCCGCTGTGGCAATGGTCGGATACTGATTTGATAAACTTTTTAAATAACGCAGGTCGGTCTGCCCCATAGTATTCCTCATTTCTTTTTCACGTTCATTTGCTGCTTTTTTATCTTAGCATAGGAAATGAGCGGGGGCAACCAACGTTAATTTATTGTCAATGCTCTACGCGATCGTAGCCTTGATCACATCCCCCATATCATAGAATCCCGCCGGTTTTCCGGACAGGAATTTTGCCGCCTGCACAGCGCCCTTTGCAAATACACTTCTGGAATATGCAGTATGCTTAAACTCGATCACCTCGTCAAGTCCTGCAAAGATCACCTCATGTTCTCCTACGATGCTGCCGCCACGCACTGCAGAGATACCAATCTCTGTTTTTTCTCTCTTTTTGCGCTCTTTGCTGCGGTCATAAGTATAGGTATATGCATTGCCAAGCGCCTCATTCATGGAATCGGCAAGTGCAAGTGCCGTACCGCTCGGCGCATGTGGTGTTTTTCGACGATCTCCATATCAAAACCGGCCGGTGCTAAAATGGTTGCAGCCTGTTTTAACAGCTCCATTAACATATTGATTCCAAGCGACATGTTGGCAGATTTTAATACGGCAACTTTTTTCGATGCCCCGTCCACCTTTTTTAACTGCTCCTCAGAAAGTCCTGTCGTGCAGAGTACGACCGGGATCTGCTTGTCCACGCTGTATACCAAAAGATCATCCACTGCCTTTGCATTGGAAAAATCAATGATCACATCCGCTGCCACATCACAGACAGAGATATTGGGGAATACCGGGTAATCGTTTTTGATGCCATCGTAGAGATCGATTCCTGCCACGATCTCAATCTCTGCATCCTCCTTGCAGATCCCTGTGATCACCTGTCCCATTTTTCCGTTACATCCACTCATAATTGCTCTTATCATGTTGTTTTTCCTCTCTTTTCTTTATTTAAAGCAACACCGGAAACGCTGCAAACCAACATTTCCGGTGTTTTTTCAAATCTGGCTTTCCGTGTTCCACTGCCCCTTACGCCAGCTTGATCCCATAATTCTTCATTGCTTCCGCAAGTTTTGCAGCATTGGCATCTGTCATCTCTGTGAGCGGGGAACGAAGCGGTCCTGCCTCCATGCCCATCAGATTCAGCGCTTTCGGAGACCAGCGCCTCAATGAGCGGCTGTGCCTTTAGCTGGATCTCCATTGCTTTTTTCGTATCTCCGTCAAAGAATGCCATACACATATCATGTACATCCTTCGGTGCCACGTTTGACCATACGGAGATCACACCGATTGCTCCGATCGACATTAACGGTACTACGATTCCATCCTCGCCGGAATACAGATCAAGCTTTCCATCCGTTAAATACATGGTCTTTGCTGCCTGTGCAACATTTCCGGTTGCCTCTTTGATCGCAACGATGTTTTCAACATCATGGTACAGTTTTGCAGCTGTCTCCGGAAGGATATTGCATCCGGTACGGCTTGGAACATTGTACATGATAATAGGAAGTTTTACAGAATTTGCAATCTCTGTGTAGTAGCGGATCAGACCTCCCTGTGTTGCTTTGTTATAATATGGAGTTACGCAGAGCAGTCCATCCACGCCGGCTTTTTCCGCTTCTTCCGAAAGGTGGATTGCCTCTCTGGTACAGTTTGAACCGGTTCCTGCAACGACCGGAATACGGTGTTTTGCAAATTTAACAGCAGCTTTGATCACCTCTGCATGCTCTTCTGTCGTCAGCGTAGAGCTCTCACCTGTTGTACCTGCGATAATGATACAGTCCGTTCCCTGATTGATCTGATACTCGATCATCTGCTCTAATCTGTCATAATTTACTTCCTCATTGTTTTTCATTGGTGTTACGATTGCCACACCGGCTCCTTTAAAAATAGACATATTAATAATCCTCCTGGTTCCTGTATTATGATACGTTAGGATACACTGCTTTGTGCACACGGTATTTTATTTATTCATAGGACGTAATTTCCCCATGAATTAAAAAAACCGACTCTGATGAGCCGGTTCGTAAATTCTAATCATATGTATTACCCAGTATATGTCGAATCCGATAGCGCCCCATCTTTCTGCCATTTCAGCTTAAGATGACAGTCATAAGGTTCTTTACCTTATGCCCAGGAACATATCCGCAGCAAATATACTCCTTCGGCGTTCTTTCCTTTTATCCTCCATCCTCTGCTTCTGCCACATCCGGAAAACTACTCTTAAAGCACGCAACCTCTATCAAGCAATATGTATCTTTTAGCAATCATAGCACCATCTATTTCTACTGTCAATCCAATTCCTCTAAAAAATCAATTTTGCTGACGGATACTTCGTATGCAACCCTTTTTTCCGTCTGCGTCTCCGATAATTTTTTGACATATTCGCGGCTCTGGATCCTGCCCCAGATCTGCACATGTCCGCCCACATCAAAACCGGAGGCAAATCTTGCATTTCGTCCCCAGCAGATGCACGGAATGTAATCTGATTTTCCATAAGAGCGGTTCACAGCGATCAGAAGATCTGCGATCTCTCTTCCAAGCGGTGTTTTCCGGTAAATTGGCTCCTTACATACATAGCCGTCTAAAAAGATCTGGTTGCTCTTTACCTCATCGTCAATCTCGTCTAAAAATTCCAGTTCTCTCACAAAAACGGAAAGTACAAGCCGGTTTTTCTTTTCCTCGTGCCGGTTGAATGAGCGGAACTGTCCTGTCACATAAATATTCTGTCCGACCATGTCCTCATTGACATCGATCAATCGTTCCGAAATCATCAATGGTATGTAATCCATATAATTGCTGAGACGGTTGACTGCCACGTCGACCATATAAAATCCCTCTCCGTACACTTCGTGGCTGAACCGGAAATCCGATACAATCTCCCCCACGATCGACACCTGGTTGTTTTCAAACATTTTATCTGCCATGAATATTCTCCCTTCCTTGCGGTCATACACCTATATTTTTTTGTGCGTTTTTTCTTTTCGAACCGTTTCTGCCCGGTATGACCTGCCTGACATAATATTTTTACCATGTATCACATTCAAATTTTCATGGAACATGTCGATAAGAAAACGAATGTAATGACAACTTTTGTCAGGTTTTTGAATAAAAAAATATTGCAGAATCCCACAAATATGATAAAATATATAGGTTGGTTTTTTAACCTTATGTTACAGTTAATACATTTCACACAGGAAAGAGAGATTTTGTATATGAAAATGAAACGTGAAGATGTCCGTAATATTGCCATTATTGCACACGTTGACCACGGTAAAACAACACTGGTCGATGAGCTGCTAAAGCAGAGCGGCGTATTCCGCGCGAATCAGGAAGTTCAGGAACGTGTCATGGACTCTAATGATATCGAGAGAGAACGTGGTATCACGATCCTTTCAAAAAACACAGCCATTACCTATAAAGGTACAAAGATCAATGTCATCGATACTCCTGGTCATGCGGACTTTGGTGGTGAGGTTGAGCGTGTCCTTAAAATGGTAAACGGTGTTATCCTTGTCGTTGACGCATTCGAGGGTGTTATGCCTCAGACCAAATTCGTACTGATGAAAGCATTAGAACTTTCTCTTCCGGTTATCGTATGTTTAAATAAAGTAGACCGTCCGGAAGCCCGCCCGAACGAGGTTGTCGATGAAGTACTTGAGTTATTCATGGACTTAGACGCATCCGATGAGCAGTTAGACTGTCCGTTCCTGTTTGCATCTGCAAGAGACGGTTATGCCGTTCGCGAGATCGGAGATCTTGTAAATAACAAAAAAGATATGACACCTCTGTTTGAGACCATCATTGATTACATTCCGGCTCCAGAAGGTGATCCGGATGCAAACACACAGGTACTCATCAGTACCATCGATTACAACGAGTATGTCGGACGTATCGGTATCGGTAAAGTCGACAACGGATGCTTAAAAGTAAATCAGGAAGCTGTTGTGGTAAACCATCATGAACCGGACAAACAGAAAAAAGTCCGCATCAGCAAATTATATGAATTTGACGGCTTAAATAAAGTAGATGTCGCAGAAGCAAAGATCGGATCGATCGTAGCAATCTCCGGTATCGCAGATATCCACATCGGAGATACGATCTGTGCACCGGAAAATCCGGTTGCAATACCGTTCCAGAAGATTTCTGAGCCTACGCTTTCCATGAACTTCATGGTAAACGACAGCCCGCTCGCCGGACAGGAAGGTAAATTCATCACTTCCCGCCATTTAAGAGACCGTCTGTTCAAAGAATTAAATACCGATGTTTCTCTGCGTGTAGAAGAGACAGAGAGTCCGGACTGCTACAAAGTATCCGGCCGTGGTGAGCTTCACTTATCCGTTTTAGTTGAGAACATGCGCCGTGAAGGTTATGAGTTTGCAGTCAGCAAAGCAGAAGTTTTATACCACACAGACGAGAACGGTAAAAAGACAGAGCCTATGGAGATCGCTTACGTCGATGTCCCGGATGAGTTTACCGGTACTGTTATCGATAAATTAAGCCAGCGTAAAGGTGAGCTTGTCAATATGAAACCGATCACCGGCGGTTACACCCGTCTGGAGTTTAATATTCCATCCCGTGGTCTCATCGGTTACCGTGGAGATTTCATGACAGACACCAAAGGAAACGGTATCATCAATACCATTTTCAACGGCTATGCTCCTTACCGTGGTGAGATCGCATACCGTAAACTTGGTTCCCTGATCGCATTTGAATCCGGCGAATCCGTAACTTATGGTCTGTTCTCTGCCCAGGACCGCGGTACTTTATTTATCGGACCTGGCGAAAAAGTTTATGCCGGAATGGTCATCGGTTCCTGTGCAAGAGCTGAGGATATCGAGTTAAACGTATGTAAGAAAAAACATCTTACCAATACACGTTCTTCTTCTGCTGATGAAGCACTGACACTGGTTCCGCCAAAAGTTTTAAGTTTAGAGCAGGCGCTTGACTTCATCGATGTCGATGAGCTTCTGGAGGTAACACCGGAGAGCCTTCGTATCCGTAAGCGTATCTTAGATCCAACCTTACGCAAACGTGCTAATATGAAAAAATAATTTTTCACTAACAAAAAAGATGATTTGTACTCCCGCAGGTACGAATCATCTTTTTGTTTATGGCAGCACTTTTTCTCACAATCTGTAATATTTATTATTTTCTCACGACTGTTCTTCCATATCGGCATCGTAAAATGCCCGGCTGTTCTTTCCGTTTTTCTTTACTTTATACATTGCATGATCCGCCGCAGCGATCACTTCTGTACTGTTCTTTCCATCTTTCGGATACACCGCAATGCCGATACTCGATGCCAGATACTGCTCTCCACCGGCAATCCGATAAGGTATTTTAAATGTGTCTAAAATCTTCATTGCATAGGAATCTATCACTTCTTTCTGACCGCTTTGCACAATTGCAACAAATTCATCCCCCGCCAGCCGGTAAACCTCGAATACGTCATCCACCAGTGCTCCGGCACGCGCAGCCATTTCCTTAAGCACCGCATCCCCTTCGTTGTGTCCATAGACATCATTGATCCGTTTAAAATTATCCATATCAAACATGATCAGACCAAACGGTTCTTTTTCCCTGATCCGGTACTGCAGGTCTTCCATAAACACACGCCGGTTCAAAAGTGAAGTCAGCGCATCATAGCGCGCCATAAAATTTAATTTTTTATTGAGCGAGCTGATCGTATCGTTTACTTTTCTTTTATGCATATTATCCCGGACAAGCCAGATGATAAACAAAACCATGATCCCACCGATCACAGATGTGATACGGATCACTTTTCCATACTGCTCCATAAAAGTTTCTTCGTGATTGATGATCTTTGCATCATCCGGTAACATGCTGCGCGAAATTCCAAAACGCTTCATAACCGTCTCATCAAAGCAATATGTCATCGGTGAATCTGTTATGACATCCATATTCTCACATGGTTCACCATTTAAAATTTTAAGAGCCATCTCCCCGGCGATCTCGCCCATCTCTTCATGGGAAACGATCTCACCTCCAAGCAGTCCTTTCCCCATACCTATCGATATACCGGAAAACATGGGAATATGTGCCCGGCTGCTCAGCATCTGGACAGACTCTGCCGATGCATAAACATTTCCATCCTTATCATTACTGCATAAAATATATAAAAGAATCGTACTCTCATCGAAAGATTCTACGCTCTTAATCAGATCTTTCTGTGAAAATTCTGATGCATTGATATCACTAAACTCCAGATCCGGAAATTCATCTTTGTAAGAATAAAATTCCTTTCTTGCACTAAGCCCGGTTACCGTATTGTCAACAATTGCAACAATATGTGCTGCTTCCGGATATATCTTTTTGGCAAGTGCTATGGTATTTCCATAAGTCTGATTTTCTATGATTCCTGTTACATTGGGATTGTAATCCATCGCCAGCGCTTTTGAAACATTATTGACCCCTTCAAAAACAATCGGCGTATTCCCAAAAATTTTCCGATATACAAGCACAAAATTATACGCCGCATCATCTCCCACTATGACCACGTCATAAGCTGGTACCTGGCTTAAATAATAACTCAGGCTCTTGTAAAATAAATGTACATTTTCCGCTGTATCGACATTCTTAGTATCCATAAACTTATAGTCTATGGTCACATCATCCCCCAGTGATTTTCTGATTCCATCAATCTGCTGTGGAATCGTCTCCCATGCATAGGAATAGGAACTGATGAACAGCACACGTCCTCTTCCTGTTTCTTTTGCATTGACCGGAAAACTTCCCCCTATCCATAGCAGTACAAAAAGAAGTGCTGCCAAAATACAGCCTTTCTCTACTTTATGATTTTTCATATGTGTCCCCCGATTTTTATGCAGCATAACTTTCATTCTGTATGTTTAGATTTTAATTTCTTCAAACTATAATCTAAATTTTCCACCCAATTGTATAAAAAGTCAACATAATTCATCATTTTTTGTCACTTTTTTCCAATTTTTCTTTCTGTTTTTTCGCCCGCTGTAAATAATTTTCCTTCATATCAAAAGTCCTCTTCCACTCTTTCGTTCCTTTCACTTTGTGCACTTCGGAACGGTTTTTATATAAAAACCGTGTCAGATTATAACAGTCCACCCAAATCTCATGCCCACTCTCCCTCCACTCCTCATCAAAGATCAGCTCGAGTCCGTAATGAAGATGTACAGTATCTATATTGTTGACATTTTCTTTTGTACTGTAACCGGTGTGCCCCATATAGCCGATCACATCCCCTGCCGTCACAAGATCTCCCTCTTTTAATTTTGCCTGATATGGGTAATCCTGACGCAGATGCGCATAATAATAATATCTCTTTTTATCCGGACTGCGGATTCCAACACGCCAGCCTCCGTACTGATTCCAGCCCAGAGCCTCCACATATCCTGTTTCAATGCAGATCACAGGCGTACCGATCTGTCCCATCATATCATGTCCTAAATGCTGTCTTTTATATCCATAGCTTCTCGACACGCCAAAATCATCATAATCACTGTACGGAAATCCCTTTGCGATCGGGGAAAATGCTTTCAGTCCATATTTTTTCACATAGGGACCACCCTCACTCTCCTGTATCTCATACTCGCCGACCAGACCGCCAAGCACCGCCGAATATGCCTCCTTATAATAGGAAAAATACTTGAGCTTCTCTGCCGCCTCATCAAATGTCAGCTCCTTATTTTTCACTTTCTCTGCCGCCTCATTCAGTTCTGACACTGCTGTCGCGCCAAACTTCCCGCCATTTTTCGCTGCCACATAAGAAAGTAAGTCGATCCAGTCGATATGCATTTCACTTCCATATGTGTCCACGTCACACTCATATGCCTTGCACAACGCCTCATAAGACACATTAAAATCCACCCACCGGATCGTCCCGTCCGATGTGGCAGTAACTGTTTTCCCCCCTGTT